>JACKZZ010023474.1_pt1 | contig 18327 bp, 6 predicted proteins | sample 8027871 | NCBI WGS metagenome assembly JACKZZ01 (sample SAMN15724774, study PRJNA655200) | protist metagenome | isolation source: fluorescence activated cell sorting (FACS) single amplified genomes of... | place: USA: West Boothbay Harbor, Gulf of Maine | collected 2000-07-19
AAAAACTCTCAGGAGGACGAACATGAGCACCTTTCGAAGGCGATTAAGAACTTCGGAAGTGGAGGGAATGACAACGCGAATATGGGTGGAATGGGAGGCAACATGATCAGCAATCTGGATCAGGATCAGGATATGAGACCTTCTGGGTGTGACGCCGAGCAGGGAGGATTGTGGAATGGAGCCGTTATGACGAATATCGGGGAATCCAACAAATCCCCACCGAAAAAGATTGCTGCGATGAAGCAGAGGAGGAGTTCTACAGGATCCAGGAAAAGCACTAGTACCGACGAAGCTGGTGAAACATCTGAGTCTGACTCGAGGGATCCGATCCTGCTAAAGAAGTTCCTCTTCCCTCGCGCCCTTTTATCGGCGATCTACAACCGGTCTTTTGATTCTAGTGGAGACGGAGCTATTAGGGCGATGAGCATCCAAGTCACAACTAATTTGATGAAGCTCAGAACCGTGAAAGCCCCTAAGGAGTCTATGACAAAGAAACAGAAACTCACTGCAGCTGCATCCGACACGATTGTTGAGACAGTTGACCTCCTCCCCTCGGACTCGAGCAAGGAGAAGCTTTGTCTGTTATCGTTTAGCAAGAGTACGTCGGTTTCCGCCGCGGGAACGCGGTTTATGTGGCAAACCATAGGCGAAAACGGTCAGGTTTCCAAAGAACAGGGCACCAGCGGGAGTAGGAAGGAATCTACAATCGTCTTTCTCCGCCTACTTTTCTTCTCGGAAGCGTACTTTTCAAACTTCCAAGACGTCCGCCACGGTGTCCCCCGGTTCATTATGAGTCTACTGAAGACGAGAGCTTTGAACGTTCCCTCAGCTCTTTCTCTACGGAATTTGGTGAACTTTTTGGTGTATCCGGGATCGAGTGGGCTTAGGGGCAGCGTCAGAAATCTTACAATGGCCCGTCTAGCAGTTTCAATGGTGCACGGAATGATCCAAATCGGGATTGGGAAGAGACAGAAATTAGCGGCGTTATCCGCTAAAGAACGCCAGAGCATGTTTGGAGAGCTCGTTACAACTCAGAAGGGCCAAGCGGGGGACAAAACCGGGATTTGGGACAACAACGGGTTTAAGATGTCCTCGGAAACGGGGGCGGTACAGTGGGAAACCCTTGCTACAGAGGCAGTTGAAGCCGTCACTGGCAAGAAGACGAAGGGAGCCAAGATCGTCACGTCGAAAGCCGCTGCTACCGATAAGGATACCCTGGGTTTGGATACGAAGTTGCATGAGTATCTGCCTGTGGAAACCAGCTTTTGGGGTGATGATCTCGAATACTTCCTTATAGAAATCGAAGGCATCCTTAACATGTTTAATTCACCGGCTGAGTCGTTTAAAGACGATGATAAAAACCTCAACGAGGGCTGCGTACTCGATGCTCTCAGTGACCTAACAGGGATCTTGCGTCTATATGTGAGCGCTTACACAGTTCAGCTTGAGAAAGAACTTGGACGACTGGTTATTGCGGTGGAAAACGGGGGGGAAGAACCCGGGGAGAAAAAAAAAGCTGCAGCACCCAAGTCTAAGGGTAAGAACTACCTGGGCGAGGATTCTGATGCCAACAACTCGTCTAAGAAGTTTGATCCGAACGCCACGCTTGGAACGATTTCTGCTCGTTTGAAGTTGTTTTCTAAGGGAGTGTCGGCCGTAGCGGATAAATTCTCGGAACTAAAACCCGAATTTAACACAGCGGAGGACCAACTCATATACGAAACCTTCGGGGGCTGCTTCGAGGGATTCTCCACGATGCTGACTAGCTGTCTAGCGCAGGTTCTGTTGGTTCAGAAGAGGTTGGAGAAAAAGTCCGAGTCAGGGCCGTTAACCAACCCTAAGGCTAACAAGGGTAAAAAGGGAGGTAAGGGTAAAAAGACTACTCCCGCTAAAGGACCCGGAGGGAAAACCGTAGAAAGTGCGGGCAAGAAGAAGGTTACTCCGGTTAAGAAATCCGATTCGAAGCAGTCTAAGAAGGACTCCGCTGCTAAGAAAGATTCCGGCGCTAAGAAAGACTCCACCGAGGGCAAGAAATCGACAGGGGGGAAGAAGACTAAGTCGTGTAAGAAGTCACGTGCTAACAAGGGCGAAAACGAGGCTGAAGCCGAAGTAGCGGATGTTGACTTAGAAGGAAACGAAATTGAAAACGATAACCAAGAGCAGGTTTCCCAAGAGTCCTCGATTGTTTTGCTGGATCTGTCGAAGCATGGGCCGTTGTTTCCTTCCGAGGATCATTGTCAAGAAGAGGGGGCAGAAGGAGATGTAGATATGGGGGGTATGGGAGGCACGGACAGGCAGGATAACGGAGAGGATGAGGACGACCGCCTCGCCCGGTTGAATTCAGTGGCTGCAGTGGCTTCTCAGGCTTTGAAGATGTTCTCAAAAACGGTTAAGACCATCCAAGACTCCTTCCACGAGAAAATCCAATCCCTCCAAAAGTTCACCAAACCAACGGACTATCTAAGGCTGTCTGCTTTGGGGAAACTCTCTTTCACCGGTGTTGGGAATGGGTCGATGAGTAGTACGGCTTTAGCCCTTTCTAATCGTTGTGAGAAGCAGGTTCCTGACCTCAAAGACTGCTCCTTTGTCTACATCCAGAAAGAGATTTTCTCTCCGGGAAATCCGTTTGACTTCAAAGCGAAGTCGTTTCCGGCGGATGTTACTGTATGGGATAAACGCGGCGACCGGGACTGTATTCTTGGGTTAAAGTATCTCTTTAACGTCCTAACTACGCTTGTTTCTGAGGAAAAATTGAGTCAAACTGGGAAGGAAGCGACAGCTACTGACGGCGCTGCTGCCGCAGGAACTGATTTCACCGAACGTCGTACTCTCTACCTCAACCAAGTGTTATCGTTTTGCACTTATTTGTTGTTGAATAGGAGGAATTCCACTGAGGAAACCGGTGCAGCAAGCTCTCCCATGTTGAAGTACGCTGCATCCGCTTGCCTTCTCGTCTTAGATCATCACAGTTTATCGCCGTTTATGGCGTACGACCCCGCCCTTATGACAGCCGTGGAGGGCTTTTTCAGCCAGGAATTAGCTCGGGTGGCGAAGAAAACTTTGTTGCCGAAAGCGACGGAGGAGTGTAAACCGCCTCCACAGGAAAACGATATGGACCAAGATGCTGGAGTCCTCCGCCTCATGTACACTGGGCCAAAATCCGGGAGCAGATTCTTTAGTGCAAGTAGGAGTAAGAGGTCTGCTAGTCCCGATCTCCTTGCCCACATTATGGGTTCTGCAGCTTCTAGTAACGGTGCCGGTGTGGTTCAGCAATTGATGCAGAGTGAGGTGGCCAGTGGCAGTAAAAAACGTAAATCTGACGGAAAAGAGACGCGGGATGACGCTGAGGACGATGCCGAAAACGTTGTTGTTAACATAGAGCCGACGTCTGATGGAAAGAGCAATGGGAGTGGATTGGCGCCTTTGATTTTTACGGCTTCTCATAGCTCTATTTCGAAGGAGGAGTTTAAGGCTTCTGTCGAGGCTCTTTCGAACCTTCATGTTAGGACGTTTGAAACCGATTTAGATCTTCTAATAGCATCTGTTGTGGAAGAAGACTCTGCTGGGTTGAATGGGGAATCGCTGAGGAGCCAGTTATTGAATGACGAATCAGGCGGGGCTAAGAAAGATACGTGGGATTTGGGATCGCTTTTAGGCTGTACCGACGGATCCAAGAAAAAGAAGATTTTTGGGGCCGCAGCGGCTGCGGTAGCTAACAAAACCGGAGCGGGAGCTGGTAACGCAGCGAAGGGCACTCCTCCTGCTGCCGGATCCGGTAAAAAGGTTACTAAGATCGGGAAAAAGGGAGGTCTTACCCTGTTGGCGGTGGGAGCACCGATGAAGAAAGCTCCTATGAAAAAAGCGCCTAAGAAAGCTGAGGATCTCGAGGAAGAGGATGAAATCGATCTTAACGCCGGTCCGGAGGATAAGCTCAAAAACGGAGAAGGCGAGAATGCTGACGAAGAGGGCGACGGTGAAGGTGAGGAAGAAGGAGAGGACTCGAAATCCGCCTCGAATGCAGCTACTACCGGGTCTCAATCAAATCATGTTGTCCCGGTGGTATTTTCTGCTCTGATGAAGAAGCTGTTGACGATTACCTCCTTAGCTAAGTACCAAGAAGGCGAGCAACAGTCCGTGTTGGAGGCTAAGAAGCGTAAGAGTGATTCTAAGAAGGACTCGAAACAGCCTCAAACTACCGCGGGCACTGACGCTACAACTCTCTCTACCTCTACATGTGAGCAGTACTGTGACCTCCACTGCGGGGAGTTGCTTCAGCTATTGATTTGGCTTATGGGCGAGAGGCTTCATAGGGCCGCTCACAAAGGCAGCAATGTGGAGAAATCCGATTCCGAGGGGGAGAAGGCCGAGGTTAAACCCCTGGAGGACGGTAGTGCGGGGGCGGGGAATGAATCACTCTTGGACGCTAGTTTTAACCTTCACACAAGGAACTTTAAGGTAGCCGGGGGCAGCCCTGGATGGAACGAAAAAGAGGAAGACAAGCTCGACGGGAAGAAGGATCCTACGGTTTTTGACTCCAAACTAAGGGCAGTTGTTGGCGGGGAAAACAAGGAACAGTCTAAATCAGCCTCTGGAGAAGAAAATGAGATGGATCCCACCTCATCTGCAGCATTTATTCGTCACCATTTGAACATTGGTCTCAGGCTGTTAAAGACGGTTTTATCTGCTGCCTCTCTCACTGACCAAGTACCTTTTCTGCAGAGTGCAACTAGATATTTGGTGGGGAGAGCCCGCCGAGCGTTGCATGTTAACGACCTCCTGGATTTGTCACTTTCCGTCTTACAAGAGCAGTTCCAGAAGTGCGTGGAGAACCGTACTACGAGGAAAAGGCTGGAAAAGCTCGGGAACAGTCCGACCTGGTTCCCCAACGGAAAGGAAATGTCTGAGTTGCACTCTACGAAGCTTTCCTATGTTTTGGACTTCGGAAACGACGAATCCCTCCTCGACGTCGTCAACAGCATCCAAAAGAAGGGACGGGATGACCACCTGAAACCGCTCTCGCAGAAGCTCCTCCACAGCCTGCGGGACGATTTCTTTTTGTTGAATTTTGAGTCTGTTAGAAGGTTACCAGGAGCATTTTTGAAGTTCATGTTTCCGATTAAGCCGACTAAGAGCGAGTACAAGCCGTTTTTCTTCCATTTGAAGCGGGAGATTCTCGAGCTCGATATTCACGAACCGGAAGCCAATCCAACAGCCGCAGCCCTAAAAGGTTCTGCTAAGAGGAAGCAGCAGAGGCGGATTTCCACCGCGTCCCGCGCTTATCTAGGGGTGTTGGCTCCTTATGTTAGTCGACTTCGGAAGAGTGAGAGGAAGAAGTTGTTGAAATTGGCTTCTGAGCGCGGTTTGGTCTGTGAAACGAGGTGGAGGAAGAAGATGGGTCTTGGTTTTAGGAAGAAGGACAATAAGACGTGCCCTGACGAAGTTCCTTTGGGAGAGAGGGATATTAAGATCCAGCTGTTGCAACAGTCTCATATGTATGATCCTGAGGCAGATCTTAATTCCATTCTAGAGGTGAACGAGGAGGAAGGTGAGGACGGAAACGGCGATGCGAGCAACTTCGACCAGATTCAGAACCAAACTTCCCCGGATCTGAATAGTAGTAGTCCGGACTGTCTCGGAAACTTTGGTCCACTTTTTGAGGCGGACCTTGGAATCGCTTTATTTATTGGACGGTGTAAAGCTCTGGATGACGAAATCGGAGAAGTCGCCTCCAAAACTCTGCTTAATTTTGAGGGGGCAGTGGATAAGATAGGTGTTGATAGAGTTACAAGGGAACAGATGCTGACGGATTCTCAGGCGAGTTCGAGTCCGGATAGTCAGGCGTCTCAGGGGGGGGCGGACGACAATCAGGCCCAGGATGTTGATATGGGCAACAGCCAAGTCCTTCAAGACTTTGGAGCCCAATCCCCGGTGGTGCCGCCGAATCTAGGAGCTAGCCCAGAGGAAGAGGAAGCAGAAGTTCAAGTTGAAGTTGAGGAAGCCCCTAAGAAGGGTTCTAAGACGAAGGCTATGAAGAAAACGACTGCTAAGGCTAAGGCCAAATCCGCTGCGGCTAAACAGAAGGGCAAGCGATCGAAATCTGCTTCTTCTCCCGCCGATGTCGACGCGTCTGCCGCTGATGTTGATGTCGAGGAAGCTTCCCCGTGGAGTCCTCCCGCTAGTGGGTCTAAATTTCAGTTTTCGCCCGCAGATAGGACGGGAAGCAAATCTAGCGGTAAGGATGAAGATATCGATATGGAGATTCCCCAGGGCGACGACCTCCATCAAATGGACCTGGATCAAAGTGGGATGTCCGATAGGAAGGCGGATAAGTCTAGCTTTTTCGAAAATGAAGGAGGGCTTTCTGCTATTATCCCAGCAAGCAAACTGCGCCAACAGAAAAGGAAATCCGAGGAGGACTCTAAGAAGAGCAAGGGAAGTGCTGGGAGTGCGAGGAGTAAGAGCGCGTCTGCCGCGGCTACGCCAGTGCCCGAGGACAAGGAGAAATCTAGTGCGGCCAAGTCTAGTGAAGCTGGGTCTTCAGACGGTAAGATCCTTACCTCGGGGGGAAAACCGTTCGACCAAGAAGCACAACTGTCAGCGCCGAAGAAGATCAGCAAAGCCAAAGCGAAAGCCAACAAGACTGAATCTGAAGCGTCCAAGTCTAAGTCCAAGTCTGAGAAGGAGAGCCTTGTTACTCCGGTTAAGAGTCAAAGTCAATCCCAAAAGGAGAGCGAGAACGAGAGCAAGGTCTCTAAAGACAGTAAAAACAGTAAGGAATCCAAGTCAAAGGACTCGAAGCAGTCCAAATCCAACGATTCCTCGAGCAAGATCTCCTCCATTAAGCCCGTTTATAGCGTCGCCTCCGGCAGTATCCGCTCCGGACCGGTTTCCGGTTTCGGTACCAGTGGCAACAAGATCCTTTCTACGCCTAAGATCTCTTCTACTTCTAGTTTGTTGAGCTCTCCCTTGCGGCGTACAAGCGGCGATTCGAAGGGCCCGCTGAGATATGGAGAGTTTGATCGGTCGTGGATGCCGCCTAAAGAGGCTTTTGCTAATCTTCCAGGCGCAAATGACCCCCTTCTGGGGGTCGTACCGGATCCGAATAATTTTGTGGATTCGCAGGATCCGCCGCGCCATCTCTCGCAGCAAATGAGTCAAGACATGAGTCAGGCTGTGTCGAGTCAGGCGGTGGAGAGCCAGCAGGTTGAATCTCAAAAGATGAATCCGCCTGTTAACAACAAATCGTTTGACAACTACTCGAAATTCCTCGAATCTCAGGTTTCTGGTTTTGACGGAAGCAAGATTGAGTCTCAGGTCAAGGCTGATTCGCCGCAGGAATCCCAGCCTGAAAGCCAGTCTCAATCCCAGGGCGACTCCCAGGGCCAGTCTCAGAAGTCTCAATCCCAGGCCTCTCAGAAGTCTCGCTGGTCTGGTGGCTCCCGGCGCAACAGTCTGAGTCTGAGTTTTTCTGCGTCCCCCGGCGGGAGTAAGCCCGTTAGGCCGCGGGGGACTCTCCGCGGGGCAATCCACGACCAGTTGCAGGCCGAGCATAAAGCAAGACTCGAAATCGCCCAGGAAAAACGGGCCATCAACGCGGCAGCGAACATTGGGAAGAGAAGGCCTGGTACGATTAGGAACGCCATCCGGGAGCAGAGGCTGTCAGAAGTTAGAGAGAGGGAGGAGGAGCTGAATAAAACCGGGTTACTCCACGGAACGGGAGCGCTGCCGGACCTATCTAGGGCGGAAATCAACAGATCTCTGGAAAAAAGCGGGCAGCTCGGAGATCTAAGTGCACTCGAGGCAAATAAATCGGATTTGAGCTTTCTTGGGGGAAATAGATCTGCGAATAAATCGGTAGATAATACCGGAAAATTGGGGGATCTGAGTGCTCTTGGGGCGGATAAATCTGAATTATCTGTGAATAGGTCGGCGGATATGACCGGCAATAAGTCCGTGGAGATCACTGGGAAACTAGGGGATTTAAGTGGAATCGGTGGGGATGTGAGTGAAGATTTAGGACCGGGACCGGTTAAGGCTAAAAAATCCAAGAACAAGGACGAAAGCGTTGACTTGACAAACCTCAATATCTCAGCGATCTCTAATGTGAGTGAGGCACGTGTTAAGGCCAAAGAAGGCGGAAAATCGTCGGCTATGGCGCCGATTGTGCCAGGAAGTAACCTCGTTAAAGTAGTCCCAGGCAAGACTAAGACCGGTGCTACCGCCGGTCAGAAAAAACCCACGGACCTTCTCGATGGCTCATTGGACATTTCTGCTATCTCGATTATGGAAAGTCCTGAGAGGCCGGTTAAAAGGAATATTGAGAGCAAGAAACTCAATGTTGTTCCCCCTAAGAGCTTAGCCGGACCGTCTAGTTCAGCCGCTGCAGGAAGTTCTATGGCCGAAAAACGGAAGCGTCCGGAGAAGCCTAAGCTCGGTGCAGTTCAAGAGTCCCCCGGAAAATCTTCAGTGAGGATCAACAAATTATCTGTTCCGAGGGGCGGAAAGTTGTTGACCCCGGTCAAGACTGCTACTGGAGCAGCTGGTACTGCTGGAGGCAAGATGGCTCCTGTTAGACTCGGAAAAGCTCCTCTACCCGGAATGGCCACGTCTTCTTCCGTTCTTCCTCCGGGCGAGATTGTTGGAGATTTCTCCGTTTCCCCGCCAATGAAACGCCAAAAAGCTGGTACCAGTGGAGCGGGACCGTCTGGGGGAGCTGGCGACAGAATTCGTGGAGCAGCTTCCTCCATTAGGAGACCGCCAACACCGGGATCTGGAATGAAAGGCCTGACCAAGAGAGATGTGCGAGACGTTGACCCTGCAGCGCCTCTTTCTACGGCGAAAAAGCTTTTGTTGAGTGCCGCGGCTACCGCGATGAAAAAAGGTCCTGCCGGTTCGAGTGCGGCTAAGTCGAATGGGGCTAGTGTCGTTAAGTCGAGTGCTGCCAAGTCGTCGATTGCTGCCTTAAGTGTTGTTAAGTCCATGGCCTCATCAGTCGCTAAAACCTCAGTTAAACCCGCGTCCAAGCCCGTGGTTCAACATACCAAGAAATCCGCCGCAATGCAAAAGCCGGCTCAGAAAAAGAAGTAAGGAGGAATTAACTGGGGAACGTGAAGTAGAGGACCAAAATGAGGGAAGGACAATCTGAATGGGGAAAAGTCATACTGTGGAGTGGGACTTACAGAACCGTCTTTCATCCGAAATTAATCCTACTCCCGGTGGAGTAAGAGTAAAAGAACTGTCTTTCATCCGAAATTAATCTTACTCCGTCGGGGTAAAGCGAACTTTTTTCTACCTTATGCTTAACTTATGCAATTCAATTTTGTACGACGATTTTGTAGCCTACGGCGATACACGAGCCTACGGCACTAGCTTAGCTATTTTGAAGTTTTTGATCGAAGAAATGTCCAGATCCACTCTTTAAATCCATCCATTCACCTTAACTGAATAACCCGGTACGCCGGGTAAATCATCTGCGAAACTAATTGACTTCGCTTAAATATTAATAACCTTAATTGGCGGAACAAACCGCTTAGATAATTAGCGGTACAAACACCGGTCTGTAACCGCTTTGCATGCGAATTTCGTGAAATATAACTGAGTTCCCGCGTCATCGCCGAAAGCTTCTGTTTCCGGCGGTGACGGAGAGGGACCACCTAAATTCTTGTTTGCGCGCTGGACGTTGGACCTCTTAGGAAGAGCCTTCGAGAGGCTCCAGTGGCGCTCGATACTGTCAGTAAACGAACTATCGTGCATCATCTTAATCTGAATTCCACATGGACTGTCCAGCAGTCTAGATCTTCTTGATCTGAATTCCCCGCGGACTGTCCAGCAGTCTAGCAAATTCCCCGCGGACTGTCCAGCAGTCTAGCTTGCTGTTAGATTTCAACTGGAAATATGACACATGTCCGCATCTTGCGGACTGAAACTTGCTACTAGAACTAGAAGACGACGACGCCAGAAATGGTGTCTGTAGCCTCAAATTTTCTCCAAGCGAGCCTTAGGCTTGCGACAACTGATACCAACTTAAAGCGAACTCAACATTGAACTACGAAGGTACACCTTGACTTAACTTCACCTGTGTAAAAAGGAGGCCTATGAGCCTCGAGAATGAGAAGGATGAGAATTCACAATGAAAGACTGCTGCACTACAGAAACCTTCAAGTTGCCCTGACTGCCTAGCACCAGGCAACGCAAAACGATTTCCTAAGGAACTCAACGACAATTTTACGAGAACCCGAACTTAACTTTCTTCTTGAAGCGGTGGGGTAGGTGCTACTCTACCGCTCGCAGAACTGATATACGGCTCCCATCACTGTCAGAATTCAGAGAAAACGCACTCAAAGCTGAACTTCGAACTACTTGCACTTATATGCACCTAGAACTACCTGCACCATGAAAAACTTGCACTTATATGCACCATTTTGGAAGATATTTTTGTGCTATAGAGAACGCTGAAATTAGAGGCCCATAGCGGCGGAATCTCACCCGAAAGTGGCTATTATTGTTCTGCAACCCCTGATCACCCATCACTCATACAGTCTCATACCCGAAAATCTGAATATCGAGAGTACCAGCGCAGCGAGCTGAGGGATTTGGGTCCGGATCATCATGAATGAGCAGCAGCTATGAGTTCGACACCACGTTTTCCGTTTGCCCCCTTTTCTGGGCTCTTTTTCCTTCTTTTAGACTTCTAGAATCGAGCCAGTGAGCCGACTTTGAGCTGGAGCCATCGAGCTTTGAGAAACGGTTACTCGGTTATTTTAGTAACGGTGAGCGCGAGTCCCGGAGGGAACAACGCACAACTCATAACTCAACTCTGTATCCAACTTACCACCACCCGCTTAAGGTAACCTCTTCTCCATCTACGACCTCCCTCTTTCCTCTTCTCTTATTCTCATCGTTTTAGAGGCTGTTGGACTGCTCTTGTAGCTGTCTCCCTAGTCTCTACACCAAAGTTCGCTGTGGAATCTCGGTTGTGACATGGATCCTAGGGCCATTCACAGACACAGACTAAACCAACCCGTGCCATACACGTGAACACAAACAACGAAGCTCAGAAGTAACGGTTAACAACCCAACCCGGTCTTAACAAACCGGTTCAGGTAACGGTTTAACCTAGTAAGGATAAGACGCAATACTGTAACTTAAGACGGTATTGACAGTTGATTAAACCAACCCCTCAGTGACTGTTAACTTCTCACAGCTAACATCATCAAAATGTCCGCCCTTTCCTGTGATACCGCCCACATGTCGGGTGACGATATGATTCTGGGGTCTCCGCCCCCGATGATCTCTTCCCCGGCGGATTACGGTAGCTTTGTCCCAAAGTGGCTCGACCTCAAGCAGCAATCCTACTCCGATGCCGCCACCGACGCTGATTCTGCGGCTTCGACTTCCGCCGCTCCGACGCCGCAGTTTTCGCCACTTTTAACGGATCAAAACGGTTCCCTCAGCAACCCAAATTCTGTGGCTTCCATGAAACTCGGTTTAGTGAATATGAGCGAAAACGAGTCCAGAACTAGGGCGCACCGGGAAGAACCCGTCCCTACTTTTTCGCTTTTTGGAGATATCGGAGCCATCGAAGCCCGCCTAACGTCGGAAGTCTTATGTAAAGGGAGGAAATCCGATCCCGGTCCCAGTCCGTCGGCTCTGCAGATCACCCAGCTCAGTCCAGAGCGCGTCGTGACTTTGCCGTCTCCTATGAGCGGCATTGAGGTTTCTACCAGCGCCAAGAAACAGGGTCTCACTTTCTGCAACAGCCTCGGTTCCCCCACGGGCGAAGAATCCGCCGACTGCGGTCCCATTCGGATGGCGTCGTTTTCGACTTCGCTGGGATCGATGTCTTCCTCGAACAGCGTTTCTCTTGACAGTCTTGTTAACACCTCCTCCACTGGGTCCGCCCCAGGCCAGGGTCAAGCTCAAGCGGCCCCCGGAACTCCCGTCAAAAAACAGAGGACTAAAATTAGGGGATGCTTCGTCTCTCCCGGCGCTCCAGGAAGCGGTTTCAAGGGACTAACTAAGAAGAAATCGGACGAGGAACGCTATGAATCTTTGGGATCTCTTAGGAAGGGGGATGAACTTGGGTTGGAGATGGAGCACTCGTCCTCTTCGAGTTCTACTCCTCGAAAGCCTACTGCTACTAAAAGCGCTCTTCTCTCGGCGGTCGCGCGTATGCGGGGAAAGGCCCCTGTTAAGACGGCGGCTCCCCTTAAACCCGGGCAGAAAAAACCCGTTCCTGGTGTTATCAGCACCCAGGTGAAGAAGGCGCTCGTCAAGTAAATCGAGAGGCTGGGCCTAGGGGACAGATTTGGACCGAGAGAGAAAAAGAGAAAGAGAGAGGTGGGGAAGGAGGGATCGTGGGGGGAAATAAGGGGGAATTCGGACTAATTCGCTGCCAGATAATTCAGAATCTAACCTATCTGATTCCGTAAATGATTGGAGAACAGGCAGATTTTGGTAGGATTTCGCTCTCTTACACGGGCGGAATCCGCGAATTCGGGTTCACGGTTTATAATATGTGCTCTGGGAAGAGGAGTGAGGAAAGTGATGTTGTCGTTGTGGATTTGATTTTGGTGGGGACAACATGATTCATTAACCGATACCGTTGGGTATAAGGGAATTATTGTCCCTTTCGCACTACTCATAGTATCTACTTTTGGTACGGTGCGGGTTCTTTCAGGGGCAGTACGCACCCCGGAAGGCCTGATACCGCGGCGAGAGGGTCGAAACTTCGACTCCCCTGCCGGTAGTACTGATTTCTAGATAGTATCTAGACCAGTGTCATACGAGAATTAACGGAACTTTACGGAGTTTACGCAGAATTTTACCATACGATTTAACTTAATTCCTTAATACGCAGATTTACTTACGAAAAACCCCCCTAAAAAAAATCGCATATGCCTCAAAAACGCAAAAAAAATGGTTTTAGTCCTCTCTAGACGGTTGGTTCGTGTATGAAGACCTGAGCTCCCTACTTACATAGTTTTGTACTTGTACTTAGACAAAATTGATATCCAATGTTGTCTCTCGAGCCGCACAGCAGCATTTGATGTCATCCGGACCCATCCCGATGACTCAGGTAGCTTTTGTGGCTCACATTTTGTTTGTGCTCGTACTCTTTATTAGTGAGAGCTGTTGAACTACGTTGGTATTTTCCCCATTTACGGGGGATTTCTTCCCGTTTTTGGACAAATTATACCACTGGTTACCATGCAACTATACTAGCTATCTAAGACACAGAACGGAACTATTATACTACATGCGTTTTTAACCGGCTTTAGATTGAAACACATTACTTATCAACTCACTTGACCGATTTATCAAGTCTATCAACCACACAGAAATTTGAATCAGAACAGCCTATATTACTACGAGAATACTACGAAAATCTTTGACAATTTTATCCGCTTGAACGCTGCCCCACCGGGGCCTTACACTACTAAACATCAGCACGCCTCGCATTTTCCAGCAGCGTCGGCTGCATGGGCTCAGTCTACAGGTGAGAATGGGCTCAAACAGGAGATTGAAATTCTACTACTTTTTAGCTCACTCAAGCTTACTATTACTAATCATTCCCGCTTGAACTACACTAAATGAACTGACGAGACCACGGGGATTGGTTTTCCACGGTTGGATTCCGCGAACAGGTTATTCAGATTCAGATGCCGCGTGATAATTCAGACGACTTAATCGAACTCGGTTTTGGCTGGGGTTGCTCGGGGTAGTGGAAACTCACCCGAGGAGCTTCAGTCGCGCCGAACCGATCTTCACACCGCGGTCCCAGACTATTTCCGGGTTACGGCAAGTAGGCACCGTTTCCCGCGAAATTTCAAGGGATCGCCGGGCCCCGGCATCATCCCGCATCCCGTGTAAATTTAGAATCTGACCTGCCGTGGCGGCCGATTTCTGGGTCTCAGATTTACGATTACTAAAAGAGTTATTCCACGCCCTCTTCCGAGGTGGTAGGGCACAGAGATACAGACACTCATTGACTCCCTTTTGTTTCGCGCTTGAAAAACTAAAATAGGGGAGTTTATGTGGGGATTTTCCAGCAAGAAAAGCGCGTTCGCCATCAAAAATCACCCGAGTTTGTACTAACGAAACCTGAGGTTGAGGAGAGAGGCTAACCTACTAGGATAACCCCAGGAGAGAAGCACTAATCTTCCTCTACCAGCCGGAGATTTCAGGCGTTATTTCCCGCTTTCTTTCTCAGATTTCCCATTTCCGTAGACCAGTTTTTTTCTGCGATTTCACAGTTACTGAGTAGCGTTTTTGTCATAGATTATTCACCTTTCGGAATCCTTTTTGCCCCGGTATTCCCATTCAACCGCAGTATGTCCATCCTCCGTCACAATCCAGAGCTCCTGACTGACCTCCTGGACCTTGCTGGTTCCTCCACCCCTGAGGTTGCTGCTGTGCATCAGGTGCATTTTACGGCCTTCAATGAAGGTTCTTCAGATGCACCTGATATAGACGTCAATGAGTTGGCCTGCGGTGGAACGGATCTTCCCATACAAAAGTATTCAGCAATCTGGCAAGCCAAGACAAAGCTGGAGGAAGTTTACACGGAGAGACGGGATCGGAAGCTGAATTGGATCTTTAGAGTACTCTTCGTAGGCTGCGGTGTAGCAGTATGGCAGCCGGTTTTGGACGACGATAAAGACTACCTGGGGGAAATCATTAACGGCATAGTCCGGCTGCCAGATCGGATAGCGAAATGGAGGGCGGCACCACCGGAACCGGGGGATAAGGGGAAAGGGAAAGGAAAAGGTGCAGGGAAAGGTAAAGGCATACCGATGAAAGGCAAGGGAAAAGCCAAGGGGGCCATGACGAATATGTAGCCTACTGAGGGCTGCTCATTCCAACCAAGTTCTTATCAAGACAAGCAACAACAATCGAGGACCAGGCCAAATCGGTCCCGTTTTTAACGAAGTTACATGTGTTTTCCCCCGCGTCGTACTCTGGAGAGCTGAGTGACTGCGGATCGTAACCGAGCGACGAGTGTTTCTCCAGTGGAACTCGTAAAAAAATGTGGATGTCACCATACCGAAAGTGCGAATTGGAATTCCATTCCCTGATATACGATGCGTTCTAGCTGACTACATTATTTGACGCCGTATAAACTAGATAATTTCAAAACTAGGCCCCGTGTAAACGACTCTAGTCTGACTCTCGATGGTTAGCGTTAGCGGTGTCCGTTGAACTAGCACTTGTAAAGTAACCGTAGATACCTTTCCGCGACCGGGTACCATGCCTAACCTCTTCGACATCTGCGAGCAAGAACCTTATCCAAGTGACGAAGATCCGTCTGGGCCTGAAGGACTACCCCAAGTATTAACAAAACTCACTGCAGACGTCCCCGTGATAGGCCCGATTACAGGAAATATGGCAGAAATGGACTGCTGTCAACCACAAATAGGTAAGGGATGATCACGTTGAAAAGTCTAAGAGATGACGAGGGAATTGAGAAGACACTTTGGATGTACGGAAATCGCCCTATTTTCCCCCCAGTTGAGGACCCCTTGGTCCCATTTGATCCTGAACGTCCTCTTGGCGATGATTGGGATGCGGTTGCTTCGCGGCAGGACCAGGTCCGAATTTTGGTTCATGGAAACCATACGTCGGCTGCTCCGAGTAGCAGGGCGGAACGTGGTGTAAGTCAACCGGAGACCGTGGGAAAACCGCAGAGTCCGGGAAATTACTACGGGAAGACGTCTCCAACGGGAAAAGACGGCGTAAAACGGAATATCACCTCTGAGCTCCAAGGCAATGGTGAACCCTGTGAAGGAGTCACCATCACCAAGCCTTCCTTTATCAGGAGCGGTACACGCACTGCTTTGAAACACGCTTTTACGTTGTCGAACTCGGTTGCTATGGCTATTGCCCCGGGATATTCTCAAAAGAAGCGGAAAACCGAAGAAACCCCCGCTGATCTGACTCAGGGGTTGTGGGAGGAGGAAGGGGAATCTGACCGGGATAAGGTGTATCTTAGGGTTTCGTCGTTACACCTCATGAAGGATCGAGAACGCCGGATTAACTATGGGCTCTGGAGGGAGAAATGCGAGAAGAAGGCGGAGACAACTAGGAGGAAGATTAGTGCAAGTTTACAACAAAACGGCTGTGATCAGGTAAACCTTGACGACAATGGAGTTAGAATGAAGAGTGAACTCGAGGTGATAAGGACGGGGTGGCCTCAATTCGTCCAATCCTGCCCGGAAGAAGATGCTGAGGAGGAAGCTCGGCGGAACTCCAGGGGAGAAGGGCAGGATCCAACCATCCCTATGCTGGATAGCGAACGCCCACCGGTGGATACCGGAGATATTAAATTGGGGATTTCTCCGGGGAAAGCTTCGGACGAGTCTAACAAAGATCGGTCTCAAGTCGAATTAGAGCCCAGTCCGGGCATGTCACGCAAGCAGCAGTCGGGTTCCCTGAATCAGACGCCGCCCAGAACCGGGGGAAACGGCGGTTTACCACGAACGCCGGAGCTCAGCGGCGGGGAGGAAGGCCCTGTTTTCTACGAGAACGGCGAGCGAGTTACGCTTGAAGTTGCTTATAATTATGATGGGGAGCATAAGACAGCGGCTATTACGAAGGTTAATGTGCGGGAGACATCAGGGGTGAGTCTGGGGATCTCCAGCAGAAACTCCCCCACTAAAATCACCGAACAAATGACCTCCAAGTACACTGATCCCACTTGCTTTAAACAGAGGGCTGACCTCCCGTTACTGCGGGTAAACGTTATTTATGAGAGTCAAACACCCCTGAGTGCAGAGGATCAAACTGCAGCCGCAATGGATTCGAAACCAGAACGTGGTGCGGCTTGCTGTGGAGTTCCGGGTCGCAAAGCTCAGCCCTCGACCGGACCGGTTTTTCCGCCGCCCACCTCCGATGAAGAGAATCCGTTCTTTTTCCTGCCCGCGGAAACTTCGGGCCGGGTGTTTGCTTTAGGGCCTTGTGGAACGCATACCGCGCTGCCGGGGTTTGCGGAGCCTGCTAACAATGGGGGGAGTAGCGCCTCAGAGGGCGAGGTTAACTCTGGGGACGAGCGAGATGACGAAAAAGACTACCACCCAGCCTCCCTCAGTCTGCTTAACGCTAACACGTTGGTTTGGAAGGATATACACGGGGGGAGGAGAACTTTTAGGAGGGTTATCGTCTCAAATAGGAGGAATCAGTCAACAGAACTGGAGGAAGGGCGTGGAGCTGGGTTTTTAAGTGCAGTTTTTGGGCACAATACGCCCCATTCAATGGAAGATTGTAGGGTGGAGGAAGCCGTCGCCAGAGAAGAGAGGCACCAGACCAAACCAAGCTCCCCATTGAACGCCTATACGATGATCCTTCATCCGAACTAAGCGCAGCTCAATGCTTATACGATGATTCTTCATCCGAACTGAACTAGGGGGAGTCATGCACCAGGCTGCAGCAGCGTCAGGGGACGCATTTTCACCATTCAAAATCATTCGAAACCGTGTATAGATAGAAGAACCATGTCGTAAGACACCTCATATGATCCCTCCGTAGGGGCGGATTTCGGAAAAATCCGTTTTTCGTATTTCCTACCGAAAGCAGCCAACGTGTATAGAAAGTGAACTCTTTTCCGGCAGAAAATCGCCGCAACCCGATGGTTATTGACGCGAACCCGATCGTTATTGCTTGAATTCCTGTATCCCGCTCCTGTACCGAATCTGTATTGAATACCATAACGTTTGACGTTTCTTGCACCCGAATTACACCGTTCTCACGGTATCGACGATTGGATACCGCTCTATCCATACTCTGAACTGTTCTGTGATATTGTATTGACGTAGCGTTCGTTTTGCACGTTTCCTCTTCTCATCCAGGCAGAATAACTGGGAAAAATCGTTGCGAATCGAAACGTTCATCCATATTCCTATCATACTCATATTCACTCATACTCATAGAATTCCATAAACTCACCGGTATAAGCACCCGGTTACCACCTAATCCACCGACCCTTCCCACATCCATCCACCACCGCAGTCCCCAACGATTTTCGTTTTTGTTTTGAATGATAACATAGCAAGATTACATTACAATTATTAGATAGTCCCCTTCTTTTTACCGGCACGGCGAGTCCCCCTCGTACGGCCGGCCCCTTCTGTGAAGTCAAGGCAGTTCTGTTTCGAAATCCTAATTAGGCGCACGATTAGTCCGGGTCCGACTCAGCACATTGTTAGGCTGGTGACGACTCGCTCGAGAAATTTCGAATAGCCGTAGTAGTAAGTAGTACCCATTCATTTATCAATTTCACCCCACTCTACTCTAATTCTGAATACCTCAGCTGGTTTCACAGCGCTAGGTTTG
>JACKZZ010005265.1_pt1 | contig 18315 bp, 17 predicted proteins | sample 8027871 | NCBI WGS metagenome assembly JACKZZ01 (sample SAMN15724774, study PRJNA655200) | protist metagenome | isolation source: fluorescence activated cell sorting (FACS) single amplified genomes of... | place: USA: West Boothbay Harbor, Gulf of Maine | collected 2000-07-19
AAAGATCAGCATGTTGTTCGTGCAATACAACAACCAAACAACAGAGACCTGGGAAGCGGATGGTCTGTCTTAGAAAATTGGTATTTTGCAGCAAATTCAAGGTCGGTTTTTGAGGTCTGTTGTTTATCGTGCGGAAGAAGCCGCCCAGATCACGCGGAGCACGAGCACTGTGCCCTGTGGACGTCGAGTAAGAGTATCTTTGTGAGTGTAGTTTTTTACTTCAAAAATAAAGATGAGAATCCCGGCAACTATCGAAGAGGAGCATTCATCGCAAGCCGCCTCGGAGGTGCGAGAGCAGTCACTCTCAGGCTCCGCAGCACACCACGAGCGAAGACCGGAGGCGGTTTCTTCTAGCCAGAGCCAGACTGTTGAACAGCGGAGAACACCAGAACCAGCTACAGAGCTCACTAAAAGAAGCAGAAAAAAGAAGAGGAGAGAAGAAGATTACGAGGAGAATTATCCTCAGATTCTTGGGTGCGACTCCGAGACCGGGCGACCGTTTCACGTGTTGCACGAGGAGCACTACGAGCCGATCAGTTTGGCAACCAAAACCTACACACAAGAGGAAGTGGAGGAACTCGAACACCATAAGATCTTAATCCAAACTCGAGAAGAGCACCCAATTCCCTTCGGCGACTGTTGCTGCCCACGGAGATTGTATGCGCCCATCAAAATGTTCGGCGCCGTCAGAGCGCTGGGACGTTTGCGCCGACGATACAGCACTTTGGAGCCGTCGGCCAGAGCAAGGGTTCTGCAGGAACAAGATCAGGACCGGCGATCGTCCGCGTCGTCTTCTGCTTCTATGATTGGCGCACCGGTCGGAATCAGGAGTGGACGAAAAAAACAAGCCTCAAAGCAGAAAGTGAATCTGTCCGACGATGAGGACCACGACGCATTGGAAGACGGGCATGAGTCGTCTTGTGCGGATAATACCTCACGCTACGGAAGCAGGGCTCACGGATCGGACGACTCAACTACGGATGACGAGTTCGCAAGTGATGAGGAGGAGAATTGTTGTGGCCTTTCTGACCATTTCGAGTTGCAGACGCCACTGCACTGTCTCAAGCTGTGCTGTTGCCACCCGCTGATTTTCACTTGCGGCGGAATGTGTTTCGTTGTTTTTCAAGTCGCGATCATTGCCATCCTCCTCTATGCAGCATGCAAACTCAGCGGCGACACAATGCATTCCCTGCTGTTTTTCGCCATCCCCTGCCGATGGATGTGCAGTTGCAGTCTCTCCTAAGTAAAGATTGTTTCTGCCTGTCGGTCTTATTTGCTGGAACTTTTTAATTCGATCCCAAATGAATCTCAGTGGATCGTTATACTTAGTTCTTTCACCCATCCTCTGTTCTAGGAGTATTTCGTTGAGACAGGAGCTGGTTGTCTTAACTAATCCAGTTGATTGTCTCAGCTAATTAGCTTCGCGGCGGTCGTCGCCGGTGAGTTAGAGTTGGTTTCTTCCTATTTTATTTGAGAATCGTCGACATTGAGTGGAATGAATGAAGTGGCAAAATAAATGAAGTGGCGATTTTGTGAAAAGGACCTGCAACGCCCTCACGTGTAGACATTTGAAGACGCACAGTTTCTGAGTCTGGGGAGCATCCAATTGTTTGAACGGATTGGGATGATTATCGAACCATCGAACAAGTTCAACATTTATACAAGGACAAGGATCGGAGTTCGAGAAAGAGAAATTGTTTGACTTTCAGACAGTTGTGGCAGGTGAGAAAGGATACGATATTGTTCTTGTAAAAATCATGTCAGTCATCGAGCAGGATTTGACTCGTATTCGACGGGTGTCGATGTCGCGAATCAGCGTCCCGTTGCCGTTGCGAGTAGTGATGTTGTGCGTGCTCAGATCATTTCACCACAAATTCTATTTCATTTTCACCAAAAAGCAGAGATTCAGATTGACAGTTCAACGACCCACCAAGAAGTAAACCAAAATGCCGAGTGTTGGACTCTCGATCGGACAGCAGCAGCAGGAGCCGTTAGGAGCGGGTGGGCCCCGTTCGGCAGAAGCTTCGCTGAAGGGACAGGTTGCCGAAAAAATGGCGTCGAGCACACAGAACACACACACCAACCAGACGGTTCGAATGAAAGACGGTCCCGTCCAGCCGAAGTGGATGTCAGGACGTCACGACCACCTGCAATATCATTTCTTTTCGGACGAGATGGTCGTGAATGTCCGTGCCTTTGGCAGTGAGTCCGGCCAGAGCGTCTGGTGTTGGGTTGCGCGCAAGACGAACGACTGGAAAGTGGAGCTGGTGATTTTTCAGATTCAATTTGTGAGTTTTTCTTTCAGTCAGGGACGTAGTTCGTTTTGATTGATACTCAAACATACTTAGTGTTAGTCAACCAAGGACGTAGTTGAGTATACAAATCTCTCATCACCATAAGCATAATAGGGATAAGAACGCGATTTACTAGTCGGTGAATAAGTCAATGCGAAAAATATAAACGCAGGTGTATGAGCACCGTGAGCACCACAGCGGATTTATCGGACATGAGAAGAAGGCCTGCGCATTCGAGGCAGACGCTCCGTCCTTGCCCGACTCGGACGCCGACCACGTCTTGTTGATGCGCGGATCGAACGACGGGAAGGACGTCCCGTGTTGGAACGCGGGCTCAGCCGATCTGGAGAACTGCGAATTTGGAATCGTTGAGGCGTTGAATGGGAAGTCTTTGTTGCAATTCGGCAAAAGCGTCCGCATCCGGCTCGCGTCTGGTTGGACCGGTCTCACGTGGGGCGTGTCGGGGCAAGACGTACGGACGAACCGCGTGATCCACCGCCCGTACATTCTGGCCCACGTATCGGTAGCAGATAACGAGGGAAACGTGCAGCCCGTTCTGATGCACGGGTACTCGAAGCGTTACTTTGGCCCCTACCCGAGGTACTGGTGTTACCATTTCATGATTCACAGCAGCCCCAAAGCGTGTTTCGGAAGCGCTGACGCTCGATTCGGCGATGACAAGTATTCTTAAATTCAATGTGCACTTGTTTATCGTTTTTCTGTTTGAAGTTATGGTTTTTTGGTAAATTATGTTGCCGCAATCAAACGCGATTCTTGTTGACACCTTTCATCTCAGCCAATAATCAAACAGAAGGGATGTTCATGGAATCTTCTGAAAGCGTGTGACCTGTGGACAACCCTGTCGATCTCATTGGCGAAAAAATTTGGAAAAACAGATACAACTACTTCAAGATCCACGATCTGGAAGATAAGGAGCCCGACTCGCTCTACCAAGCCTTCAACTCAAGCACTGAGGTTCCTCCGTCGGGTTGCTACCATCAAGGAAACATCGGCTACGGGCGTGAAGCAGGTAAAAAAGCTTGTTCTGGTCGCGAACGCGATTACTAGGATTATCATAATTAACGGACACTATCATAAATGCGGACTTCCATAGGGCGCGCAGGGTGCCACAATCCATACAATTTCCGACGTCGGGAGCGAGTCTTTGGTCCGCGTTGCAGCTCTACAAAAAGCGAGAACACAATCTGACGCAATCAGTCTCCGAGACGCAACAACGCCCTGCCTAGGGCGCCTTATCCCGCACCCGTGCGCACAGACATAATTGATCCCTGCGTGTGCGTCCGTCCCGTCGGCGGACCGGGACGGTCGCGCGCACGTGCATCCTTGCACGCGAATCATCCGCGAGAAACAGGGTTGCCGCCCGCGCGCAGACAGGGGGGACGGATGGAAACGCGCGTTGTTGCGTTGGTTGCAGTCCGATTTGTTGCGCAATCGGAGGGGCAATCGCGTACGTAAAGGTAAAAAAGATTGTTCTGGTCGCGCGAAGCAGGTGAAAAAGCTTGTTCTGGTCGCGAACGCGATTAAAGTCTTTCATAATTTCCTCAGTGCACTGACAGGACCACTGTCCACTCCTTTGCACTGACAGTACCACTCATGGGGTCGATATTGACTAGGCAGGACTTGATTCAATCAGTGACAGCCGTGACCATTGAGTCAGTGACTCTATAATTCACCCTCAGGCGACAAGCTACACCAGTTGCGCATCACGAAGATACTGGCAGAGAAAAAAACGCTGATCCGTACCGATTCTTCGCCCGGTAAAGAAGATCACATGGAGTCCGAGATGACCGACCGTGCTGTGGTCTACGAGTACACAAAGCCGAACGGGGAAGTAATCCAGAACCTGGTTGGCTTCTACGAGAAGTGCTGTGGCACGTTGGGGTGATTATTGACCGAGCTCAGCGAGCTCGCGGCGCCTCGCTCACTCTCCGGATTTTGAGATTGTCAGATGGGTGGAAGGATACACGAATGCGAAACGCGCATGCACGTGTCGACTGCGTCTCGGGATTCGGATCGAGTGGAACCGTCCGGGTCTCGGTGTGTCCAGAGTACTTGTGGGAAGGATGAGGAAGAACACAAACAGTTTTGCGAGACGGAAGGAAAAGACACGTTTTGGAGTTTTAGTTTATGTGACATTGGGAAGATCGTGTTTCTGAGTACGTGAATCAATCAGTTCTGAAGCTAGCATTATCCCGTAGAAACAAACAATGAATCAGATGGAGACAGTCAAGCTCATCAAGGTCAACACGCACAGCATTCGTCGTCTCGTTTTGCATCCCGCATGCAAGTCACGTGCCAGTGGAATTTTGTCGATAAATTTGGAGGTTTAAAGTTCTCTCACGGTCCATCTCAGTCGTAGCAGAGTTATGTGGTCGTTCGATGTGAGCAGTGGAAGCCGAAAAAATAATCAGTGGGACCAGATTTCGCTGCGACAGAAAAAATTGAAAAATTTGTTGGAGGCCAAAGCGAAAGACCAGCGATACCTGGCCGTAGAAATTCCGAAACTCAGTTTCAACCTCGGAAGATGCCTCTTGCGGACTGCATCCGTGACCCACAATGACAAGGAGTATGCGTTCGAAAAACGAAATGAGAGAGAAGTCGTGCGTTTCGAGGGAGCTAAGTTCTTTCCGGTCGCGGTTTCGATTGATGATGCCACGTAGAGTAGGTAGCAGAGATCTTTGCTCCTCGGCAGCCGAAGAAACGCAATGGCATGACTATCGTATGGGATCCAGGAAACATGTAGTCTGGACAAGAGAAGACTATGCATATTCTGCGCGAGGACGCACCGGCACCCTCGGATTATTAAAGCAGGAGTTGATGATGATATTAAAAAAACAGAATTCTTGAGTCGTGTGCGGCACGCACTCGCGTTTGAAGTAAAGTATCTGTCGCTTAGAGTTAGACCACCAGGAAAAATGTAGACAGTTATTCGAGTGGACGAAGACAGATCAATTGCGGTGAAAACGATTTATCTTTAAACGAAGAAGCATGAGCGAAATGGTGGATCTCGAGCAGGGCCGGGGCCTGTTAGGCCGCACCAGCGATCCTGACCAGAACCGATATACAGGCTTCCTCGGGTACATGCTGTCAAAGTTCGAAGTGAATCCCACTTTGGAGGAGCAAGAGATTGCTCGCGAGATAGCCGGTCTCGTGGGCGTGAAATTCGATGACAAGAACGCGCGGCATGTAGAGGATTTACGGAGTCTCTGGATCTTCATTTTTCCCGAAGAAAAGGAGAAAGGCGGGCCGGATCCCGACGACCCGAGATGGAAAGAAATCGGTTTTCAATCGAAAACTCCGGCCACCGATTTCCGCGGCGGCGGGATCCTCAGCCTATATTGCATGATGTATTCTTTTGAAATATTTGTGAACTACCTCGCGGAACGTGGACTTTTTACATGTTCCGCCACGCTTGTTTGCGTGATACTTAATCGTCTGAGCGTGCTGTCGGAGGTCAGGGACGAAAGAAACTCGTGTAAGTACCCCTTGTGCCGGTTGGGTTGGTTTTGGGATATTTTTTCTGCAAACTAGACAGTGCGCGAAATCCAGGTACAAGGTCACAGGTACATCGCAGACAAATATCCGAGGGAGACGCGATTGATGATTGAGGAAGCGAATAAGGAGGATTCCTATTACCTTTGGGCGTGTGCATGCATCAACGTTGCTGTGCAGCTGGTTTTTTATTTGCGCTTGAACACCGAAGATATGCGATATCAGGGAACCATGGTCACTGCGCCCTCAATAACGAAGCGGGAAGTCTTTCACGTAATGTCCGAATCAAGAGAATATCAAGCGCGGGACGCGTTCGGAGAGCTCTTCTCGAAGTCGATGATGAAGTTGCACCGTAAAAATGCTTTTTGTGATTTTGGTCTCTCTCTCCCTTAGTCTTTATCAAATGGAGAAAAAGTAGCTCAGATTGAACAGGTCGCAACTACGGGCATGAATGAATTCGCGCGCATCTTGCAAACATTGAAATTTTGAATTTACAGAAATCTGGATGGACATGGCGAAGAGTCGCAAAGTGACGATGTTGGATTTTGGCGAGGCGTTGAGCAAGAATTTGGCCGCCATACGCCGTGCCTGTGCGCAAAGCAATAGTTACAGCAGCGTCGAGGATTTTGTGGCCATCATGCAGATAGACCCGGACCGAATGTATACGACGTTCTGCAATTATTGGGACGACACGACTGCATGGTGGACAGAAGGGATCGCAAACGCCCTGCTTCGAACCGTGAACATGACCAGTGCCGTCGAGTACGCGCCGCGGCAGTTTTGACAGAAATGAATGTTGTGTGCCCACGACCACGAAGAATGGATGCTTGTTGTCTGGGAGGAGAGTGCCCGGGGGGGGAGAAAATTCTCTGTGTTTGAATCTCCTGTGGGGAGAGTGGGCGGAGTGCATCCAAAACATTCCGAAGTCTCTCTCGTGGCTTCGTTGGTCATCATCTTCATCTGGAGGACTGGCCATCGTGCGGAGGAGAGGATTGGATGAACGAAAACTGGAGAGCTTGTCAACAAACTGGAGCTGGACAAATGAATATTAACACTTTCTGCCTGTCCTGAGTGCGACGACTCGTTCTTGTCCTGGTTGTGTTCTTGTTGTTGTTTTTTGCGGCGAGGAAATCCCATCCGGAAACGGTTCCTCTTCTTTCACAACAACACCGGATAGTGGACCAGTGCGTCTGGTCTCGCCTTTGCGCAAACATACCTTAGTACCTTAGGACGACGACACCTTCTCTCGCCGCAGGCGTGTCCAGTAGTGCTGGTTGGGAAATCATGCTAGGAATGGTTGGCGACAGGGCAAAGCGACGCGATCGATGCACAGAAAAGAAGTCGACCTGAGTCTAGACATGGGCCTTTCAGAACAAGCGTTGTACGGCAGCGAGACGAGATGAGCAAACGGGAAACGGCGGCGCTCGTCAGGCAGCGCTCGTGAAGAATAAACGGAGCGAATTTGCGACCCGGAGCGATGGTCAACAGCGATTAGTTTGTTGGAGAGCTGAGTCGCCCGCGAAAAAAGCAGAATGGGGCCACGAAGGTCTCTTCAAACGCAGCAGTTGCGAAGCGATGCAGTAAGATGGTCCACTGGCTGAGCAGCAAAGGAAATGCGAGATGAATTGCGACAAGGGAAGGGCTCAGTACATTGTGCTGTGTACACACAGAGAGCAGAGAAGTGTTCCAATCTCCAGCCGGATCCTATCCAGGACCGATGCAGGCAGGTGTTGGCACTAAGTTTCTTCAATCACGACAGTTGTTTTCGTTTCAATCACGATGAGGGTGAGGCCAGAGCGAAGTCTTCGCTGCAAGTCGTTTTCGTTTCCCGGCTATTCTACGTTCATGTTGTGATCCTCATCCAGTGCGGATCGTTCCAGTTTCCTCGTTCCACGAGTTCCTTCCTTTTGTTGTTACGTGTTCCTTCCTCCTGTGCGTCAGTTTTACTAAAACGATGAACGTCGTGCGTTTTACTTAAATCGATTCTTTTTTCTTATGATTTTGCTCTTCTTCCAGTGAAACTCTTCAGTGTATCTACATACGTCTGATTCGTAATTATATAAACTGGATCATTCTTTGGATCTGATCTGAAAAACTTCGATCATTCTTTGGATCTAGTCTTGAGTCTCGTCCATTGTTAAGTGTTTATCTTTATGGTGTCTTCCCATACAAGATAATTCCAAGTTGATATAATTTGCGTTCCAGCATATTACATTTTAAGGGCAGAACGAAACTCACTCTATACTCACACACAAGCCGTGACCGCTTGTTTTTAACACCTGCAAAAGTTATCAAATAGACCAAGAAACATATCTTTATCGACGTGTTTGATTTTTTACGAAACCAAGATTGTACATAAAATCCATTCAAGTTGATTTGAAATTTTCTTATTAGACTTTGAAATAGAGGTCTGAAATCATGTCCGTCTCCACGAAACAAGCTACAGCGTTGCTTTGGACGCTTGTTCTGGCGTCGTACACTAAAGGAGCAAGCGCGTTCGTCAACGCGTCTTGGCCCATGATCAATGTGGACGTGAGCTATTACACGGATGAACATTACCGGTCCACGACGTATGTGAACGCGAACCAGGATTGGAAGTCGCACGTTAGTTGGTGGGAGTTGCATTCCGTGTTCAAAGCGTTCGAGGATTCCGCAGAGACAAGAGCCGCGCTCGAACTGCAGACCTATTGTGTCTGCTCCAAATCGGATCCCACCTGGCGTTCCTTGTGGGTGAAGCATGACCTGCCTTTCCCGACTCCGTGCATCAACTCCACCTCGGCGGTTGAGGGGTGTGACGCGACTGCGAACGGCCAGCAGCAAGCTTTCGCACTGTGGAAGCAGCAGCCCACGTTCGATCAGGACAAGCACACACGCATGGTCCTCGGCTACTTTCGGGATCCACGAGGTGTCCCGAAAAACTGGGATTTTCAGTACCTTCGCTATCTCGACGACAGTCCCATGTCGCAAATGTACAACGATACGAGCGTTCCGAGCTGCTTCAGACATCCGCCGGCCGTTGCGCCGCAGTTCGACCTCGCGAAGCCCACGCAGCCCGACGCTTTCCGCAATTTCGACATGGTTCTGCCGCGCCAAACCAATTTCGCAGTCGGTTTCGAGGATGGTGAAGAAAACTACCAGCACTTCCAAGATTTCCACGACCACGAATGCGCGCCGACAGTCACAGCAAGTGGGCAAGAGATTGTGGGACCGCACTGGACAGTGATGCCAATTGGCAGTGCAGTAAAGGACGTGTATTACGTCGAAGTCGTCCACGCTGAAGATTGCCCGGCGGGTTTCGCTCGCGACGGATCTTCGCTGAGCGGAGGTCTGAATGGACGCTGTGAGCAATGCCCCGTGAATAGCATCAGACGTATCACATCGCGCAACTCTGACTACGCGAACGGAATGCGCAACTGGACATTCGTGGATCCCGTGAATCCTGGACGCACACAATGCGAAGTCTGCCCGGAAAACTCCTTCTTGCTGTCTCAGGGAGGTAAGACAATTTGTTTGGAATAAAATAACTCTTTCCATATTTTTATGAGGGCTCGCGCCATTTAGCGGCATTCAACATTAAAAGTTTACGGGACTCGCCATTTAAGTCTTAACAAACGTTTGCACAAATGAATTCGCAGGTTTTTCCTGCCCGTTGATGATGTGCCCTGAGTGTTTATTTTATCCCATGGCATTCGAAATGTGGACCCCAATAGTCACCACAACTCCCACCGTCACCACAACTACAACAGCTCCACAACCACAATAAGGGTGTTAGCCATTACCCTCAAGTTCGTGCTACAGTTACAGTCACAGTTACAGTTCTATCTTGGATCTTCCAAAGACCCAGGAGTCGATTTGCGATTGCAGTTGCAATAGCAATTTTTGTATACATCTTTCTTCGTCGCAATATTTCCTAACATCTTTCTCAGGTGTCCATCCGCGCGGCTGCAGGTGTGAGGCTGGTTACTTTCCGGTCACTCCAATCACTGACGCCGGAATCGCCGCAGGGCGAGACTGGCAATTGGGGCTTCCTGTGGCGTGCGCCAAATGCGCGGCTGGAACGTCTTCGCTGCAGTACACAAATCAATGCGTCAAGTGCCCTCTCGGCGAGTACCAGGTATGTCTGAAATTGTGCTATACAAAAAGTTGAAAAAAAAACATACAGATTACAAAAAGACTCAGCAGCAACAGAGGGCGACTGCGAGGAAATGTTCAGAGTTCAGTATCTCTCTGCAGAAAATCTTCTATGTGCAGGAACTTTCGGACTTCTTGTCCTGTAGTTTTTTAGCATTTTTTTCCCCGATGTTTTTTTTGCACAAAATGGACATGAAGCTGAATGTAAAAGCAGAGCAAGACCTCTGGTCCAGATGAGAGATGATCCACACGCAAGACCTCTGGTCCAGATGAGAGATTAAATAACAATAAGATCATTCATTCACGAATAAGTAAATCATTCAGGACCAAGAAGGCCAGGGCGTCTGCAAGAAGGCGGACAAAGGACATTACGTCAATGAGCTTGGCGCAACTGGCCAGAAGGAATGTCCAGAAGGCACCTATAGCTCCCTCGAGGGCATGTCTCAGTGCACGCCATGCTCTGTATTTCTTGCGTGTTGTGTTGTTTGTTGCACAATGAGACTGAATCTGAAGTAGTTTCGTGTATAATTGAAATTGTTGAGCAAGGATTCATAGATCAGCGATTGTGTAGCGTGATAGCTTGATTTGTAGGAAGGATTTACTATATTCGATCTGAAGAGTCGTGTAGTGATTTGCAGGCTTTCAAGGAGTTCTTGCTTGGCGTCAGACGTATTCAACAAGAAAGTGATGATTTTTATAAGAATTTAGAAGATTTTCCTTTGTTTTCACAGGTCGGCCAATTCCAAGACATGATTGGACAGAAGAAGTGCAATAGCTGCCCTCGGGGCTCTTTCTCTGTCGAGGACGGTGCAGTGGAATGCGAGCAGTGCCCCGCTGGGACGACGACAAAAGAGCTGAACTCTGTGGAAGCTTCCGAGTGCAAGTGCCCTGCTGGAAAGTGGCAGCACGGTGGTACCGGAGAGTGCATTGATTGCACAAGGGGAATGATTTGCAACGATGTGGGTCAAGCTTATCCAGGTCAGATGGCTGGTTATCAAGTCATGTCTTGGGATGCGCACGGCGAAGTCCCTCTTGAGAGTGACGGCGTAACCCCGGATCCGGCCAGGGCGGTGCGATTCGAGGTCTTCAAGTGCGTCACTGAAAAGACCTGTCCTGAGTCTGCGATTCCCGGGGCCTGCCCAACGGATGGGGATCCCACGTCGAAGGCGTGCGGAAAGTGCGTGGAAGACCATTTCATGACTGAACCCGGGACGTGCAAGAAGTGCACCGGAATCGCAACGCTGCAAATCGCTGCGATCGTGTTGTTTTTCTTCGGACTTGTGCTCGGAAGTTACTACTTCGTGAACTCTCCGCTGACCAAAAAGGCCTCGCCAATGCTTTCAGTCTCCGTCATGTGCGGAATGATCCTGATGCTCGGTCAGTCCATGGGAGTTATTTCACGCATAGGAATCTCTTGGGATTCTCCCTTCAAGTCATTCCTTGGCGTGATGGGGGTCTTTATGTTCAACGTGGACGCTATGGGCGCCGATTGTCTACTCGGCAGCGATGAGCTCACAAAGTTCTGCGCCAAAGTCTTCATTCCGCTGGGTATTCTGTGCCTGTATGTGTGTTGCTACCTTGCGCCGTTGGGATGGAAGAAGTCGAAGACTTTCAACACCACCGGCCAAGTTTTCACCGCGCTCTACATCACGATTGTTGGAATGGCGAGCTCGCCGCTGCAGTGCTACAATCATCCTGACAACGGAAAATCTTCGATGGTCGAATACCCAGATGTAATTTGTTGGGAGGGAACGAAGCACCCACTCATGGTCTTGGTGTCTTTGATTTTCCTGACGTTTTATGGATTGGGTTTCTTCGCTGTCTGCGCTTTCGTCAACATCAACGCGCCCCGCCTCACTACCAAGTCGCAATTCGGCACTTTCGGGTTCCTGTTCAAGAGATTTCGCGCAGATCGATGGTGGTGGGGAAGTTTCCTGCTTTTTCGTAACCTAATCTTCGCATTTGTGCCGGTCTTCAACTCTTCTCAGCCGGCGTGGCAGCTGATCACAATGACGGCTTTCGTCTCGATTTCTCTTGTGGTTCATCTCTTCTACATGCCCTACAAGTTGCCGATCTTGAATATCCTCGAAGCCGCTGTCTTGGCAGCCGTCAATCTCGTCTGTGTGTGCGGTATGGTTTTTGTGCCGACATCGGGCACGGTCGAAAAAGGAGCCGCCGTCCTCTCCTTGGTTGTGATCATGGCATTGTTTGCAATGTTGTTCGCGACTATTGTATACGGGTTCCGTGACGTTTTGCGACAGAGGCACAAGTCCGCGCGCACTGGTGGGTTGGCGCAATTGGAATTGCCTGAGGCGATCAACAAGATGAATTTGACCCTGTCGGCTGAAGCGAATGCGGAGGAAACGGAAAGACTTTGGGGGGATATCGTGGCAAGAACTGAGATGTCAAAGAAAGACCAGTATTTTGCCGATTCTTGGGTTTACTTTTTGCACATGATGAATCGAAGTAGCGAGGCTCTGCCGCAGCGCGTGTTCGCAACGGAACTCGACCACTACGAACGCCAGGCCGTCGAAATCGTGGCCAGTGTGGCGCAGCGTGATTGTGGAATGGATGCAGCCGGGCTGTACAAAAACGGCGGCTTTACGAAGAAACACACGCTCCGCGTATCCACTGTCCTGCAGTGCTCGGGATCCTATCAATCGGATCCGGCGGCTGGGATACAGGGCCGGCGCGCATCTGAATTGACGTCGGTCTTTAAAACGTTGCTTGGACGTCTGTCGCGCGCGAACGCAGCCGCAGGACTAACTTCCTCTGGCCCTGCTGCTGCTTACCAACCAGGAGCTTATGAATTTCAAATGGAAATGAGCAAGCAAAAATCTCTGGATGGAATGCCAGAGCCGGAGATCGCAGCCAAGGAGCCAACCGGTTTGCCAAGCGCGTCAGGGGATCCAGCACAGTTTCGCTCTTCCGGCCTCGTAAGGGGCAGCTCAAGCGAAGTGTGAAAAGCGGGCCTTCAAGCGATCTCAACAGAACGAAGTGAGAAGTAAGTAGATACAACTGTTATTCACAAACTAGTAAGTCCAAGTCGTCTCGCTGGTACTAAGTGTCTGCATGTATATGTAACCGAAGTCGTGGCATAAGTCCTATCATGTCATGCAGAGAATTATGAATGGGTTGGATCTATTCTCCGCCAATTTGATTTTAAGCATCATTCAGAACACCTTTTTTTGTTAGCCAAATTTTCATAATGCAGGCTCATTCTTTATTTTTTACCAGCTTTTGCTCGATGACATAAAGGTGACGTTTTTTTGTTGTTGTATCGGCAAGCTGTAATATACAAGCAGAATGTATGAATCGGAGCAGTTCTATTTGATACAACGGCGGGCATCGGAGGAACCTCAAATTTGTGCTGCGTGCGGTAGACAGAACAGGCGCCTCGAGCCGAGTCATGTGCGACTGACTGACTTTATTAAATGTGGACTCTTCCTAAGGGTTGCGAGTTGATTTATCGTTGAATTCCGCGATACCGGGCCAAAAAAGAGCGATCGTCGATCATGTCCTGCTTAAATCTGAGTTGTGGACTTTTGTCTCAAGAGTTGCAGTTGTATCTTCCTTGACACGGCAACACTAGAGGGACAGAGTTTCGCAAGTAAGGTGGTAGGTAGGAATTCTTTATCCTCTTCGAACAGAGGGAGAGAGGATGTATGCAGTTGTGTCCATTTGTTGAATTGCTAAATCGCAGATCACATCTTCTTCTTCCGGCTTGAAGATCAACAAGGGAAGATCGAACGATCGCTAACCGTGCTCAATTCTCTCGGACAAATCCTCAGGTTGATCTCCGTCTTCGACAGAGCCCACTCTACAAATTTTTTTGTGACTTTTATTGTAAAATACAAGTGAAGCCTGTTTTGGCCAATTTGTTTTCTAGTGAAGAATTGTTTTCTAGTGACGGTTTTTTGGAGAACACACAAGAACTCAGCATTTCATGGTCTGCTTGGTCTGGTAGCGTGTGTAGTTTCGTGCTCATGCTCTGCCCGATCTGGCGTCCTCTTGTCGTGTTTGCGTGCAAGTTGCAATTCAGTATTTTTCTATTCACATCAGCTCGTAAACTTATACTTGCGCAAAGACGTGGATTCTCATCACGTCTAGCTCTATGGATTTGAGTGAGTCTCATTTGTTGAACGATTTTCATTTTTTATGCATACGTATGATGAATATGATCGAGGCCCTGTTGCGACATGGGCTCGTTGTGAGTCATTTTTTAGAAACTTATCAAGTTTGAGCATTGATTATGAATTCAGTTCTTTTGTGTTTCTTCACAGGCACACATCATATAAATCATTTTCATAGATGAATCATACCTACGCATCATACCGAAACGAGACATTTTTCTAGTCACCGTCACGGTCCATCATGGATGGAACAGAGTGAGACAATGGGATTGGTGTAATCCAGCGGCTTGCTTCACAATAAAGGCTGCGCTATGGATTAATAGCGAAAGGAGTCATAATCATGTCCTTCGACCTCTGTTTTTCTCTGACCGCTTGAGTGCGAATGGGCGACTCATTCTTGGGAGTGCGAGTGTCACTCTCCCTGCACCGAGCAAAAATATTTTCGTCAAAGAGTGAGACAGAGGAAGTGTACAGTCGTCCCCACGTTGTCGAATTGCGTATCATACCTGAACTTGTTTGGCTCATCATCATCTGAACAAACGACAGAATACGGACGAACCAGGAGAGGTAGATCGTTTTGCAATTCCATCGGACGCAAGCCTCGAACGTCGTCGACTTTCTAGCCTTGGACGTGGAGATCGCAAGACGATGGCGTTTCGTCATTTTTATTTACAACATTTTCATTTTGGCTTCTTCATAAACATTTTGGCTTGGGCCATCGCATCATGCTGGTGTCGTCAATAGAAAGATGACGCGTGCATCTTGTGAGTAGAGCCCCGGTCGTGAGTGTTGATGAAAGTCAGATATCTTCTTGTACCACGGAAGAACCGAAGAACGAAGCAAGATGTTTAGAGGTTGCTGACAGACGGGTCCTGTCGCAAGTGACCAATAAAATGCCCGACTGCCCCGCGGAAGCGTAATATTCTCACTACGTCTTCTCTTTTTCTATTCCTCTACTCTTTCAAGATATTCCAAGATTTGTTGGATGTTTGGTCATAAGGATAAGACACGTTGTAGTTGGTCCTAAAGTTGGTGGTCATTTTAAAAGTGCATCGAAGGAAATCGATTTCGTTTATGTATAATTATTGCTCGGTTTGTGAAAGTTTTTCTCAGAAGCTGTATGGCTATTTGGTTATAAGGCTATTTTACGAATTGGAAATAAAGAGTTTTGTTCTGCTTACAGACACGCTTTATTTCATCTGTGTCTCTTCACAGCTACACACCGCGAAAGTAGACGTACAGTCGCGTTTTTTAATGGTTTGAAACATGGATGACGAAAAAAAAGGCTCCGTGACAAGTGAAGTGACAGTGTAATAATGGGTCTTTTTTTCCCTGAACTCTACGAGGCAGCGACCTGCAATGCTCCAGAGTGGGATGAGCAGAAACAAAAGCGGATCGCGCAGAAGCAGATGTGTTCGGTCGCGAATTCTTGATGTAGCAAATTCTCATTCCGGAAAAGTCGTCTCTCTCTCTACCTTCTCCGGTTGTTTTATGCGTTTGTTTTCTCGCAGTCCCCGTACATTTTTTTATCAGATGGTGGTGGATTTCGATTTGAAAGCAAAGCAACACAGATTTTGTTCGATGTTGGTCAAGTTTTTTGTTTTTCGTTGGGTTGCGTGTTTATCGTTCCTATGGTTTATCGTTGGTTTCGACAGTTCCCCTTCATAGCAGAAAAATCACAAGTCCAAAGACATTGATCACGTTGATCACGTATGTGGTGACGAATTCACAGGAAAGAAAATGTCCCAAGAATAAGTTAGTCGGCAGTTGAAGCTTTTCCATTTTACGTACGCAAGTATATCGTTTTGGAAGTGTTTCTGCATCTTGAGGTCTCTGAGTCACCTTTACCTTTGCCGTGGCAAAACAAAGCAAAGTTTTGATCCAAGGGCGAAGAAAAAGAGTGTCTGACTCGTCTGAGGAGAGCCGTTGAGAGTCAGTCTAGTCTCTTCTGTTGATTGATGTCGAGCCGGCCTTCCGTACATCTCTGCTGGAGCCGCCCAACGAGATAGGGCCGCATTGAATTGATTGATATCGAGAGATCAGTTGAAAAACAAGGAATATTAGAAATTGTATTGGTCTCGTTATTGAACAAAAAAGAGCTATCGAAAGGTCTGTGGTTGATAAATTGCGCACCCATTCTGATCCCGAGTTTTTGGATTACTAGCGGTTTTCTTTTTTTGCAAAGCAAAACCTCTACCTCTTCTTCTGCACTGTGTCTGCTTCGAGACAAGACTTGTTAGACAAGAAAGACCTAAAACTAAAAATCGAAGAGATGATGCAAGCGGGCGGTTTTTTTTGGGGGACATTATTTTTGACGTTTCTTGCGTCTGTCCCCAGATCGGCAGTCAGTGTTGTCGACCCCTCTTGGCCAATGATCACTGTGGACTTGGGCTATTACGCGGATGAATACTACAGATCGTGGACGTATGTGAACGAGAACAACGATTGGAAATCCCACATCTCCTGGTGGGAGTTGCACTCCGTGTTCAAAGCGTTCAAGGATTCCGCAGCGACGAGGCAAGCGCCGGAGTTGCAGACTTACTGTGTCTGCACTAAGTCTGAGCCGAAGTGGCGCACTCTGTGGGTCAAACACGACCTGCCCTTTCCGACTCCTTGCACGAACACGACAGCGTTGATTGACGGCTGCGACGGGACCGAGAGTGGGAATCAACCGCCTTTCGCGGTTTGGAAGCAGGAGCCTCCCTCTGATGATGATGTTGTCTCGGAAAACAACAAGTATACCCGGCTGGTCCTCGGGTATTTCCGGGACCCTTGGAATTATCCAAATAATTGGGATTTTCAGTTTCCACAGTATCTGGATGACATGCCAATGTCGCAAATGTACAACGATACGAGCGTTCCGAGCTGCTTCAGACATCCGCCGGCCGTTGCGCCGCAGTTCGACCTCGCGAAGCCCACGCAGCCCGACGCTTTCCGCAATTTCGACATGGTTCTGCCGCGCCAAACCAATTTCGCAGTCGGTTTCGAGGATGGTGAAGAAAACTACCAGCATTTCAAAGACTTCGAGTCTCAGTATTGTCCGCCAACGATCACCACGAGCGGGCAACGGATTCAAGGGCCCCACTGGACCGTCACGCCAATCGGAAGTGCCGAAAAAGATATGCATTATGTCGAGGTGGTGCACGGCGGAGATTGCCCAGCAGGTTTCTCGCGGGACGGATCTTCCCTGAGTGGAAGTCTGAGTGGACGGTGTGAGCAGTGCCCGGTCAATAGCATCAGACGGATTACGTCCCGTAACAGCGACTACAAAAACGGAATGCGAAACTGGACAGTTGTGGACGAGCAGAATCCTGGGCGGACGCGCTGCGAAGTCTGCCCCGAGAATTCCTACGCTGTGTCTCAAGGAGGTAGTCTGTCCCTGAAACATTTTCATTGTTTAGGTCAAATCATCTTCTTACATCGTGGTTGTCGCGTTATTCTTACCGCGACGGAGCGGATAGCACGATATGGTTGCGGTTTGGTTGCGTGTTCAATATTTGTAGAGCGCCGGCGATATTGACACTCATTCCTTCTCTTCTCGTTCTCCATCTTCACCGAGATTTATTGGGGTTCTCGGTTCTTCTTCTCCACGCCTAAAACTATATAGTCCATCTCCATCGAAGAATTATTGCAAGTTTTCCTTTCACTGTTTATTTCAGGTGTGCATCCACACGGATGCAGATGTGAGGCAGGGTATGAACGGGTGGATTATATTGATAATAGCACCGGAGTTAAAGCGGTGCGCGATTATCAGCCGGAGCTTCCTGTGGCCTGTGCTGCGTGTCCTGCCGGCACGGCTTCTCTGCAGTATTCGGACGTCTGCGTGCAGTGCCCACCCGGCTACTACCAGGACGAAACGGGGCAAGCATCTTGCAAGAAAGCGGAGAAAGGGTGGTATGTTAACGAGACCGGCGCAAATTCCACGAAGCCGTGTGGGAGCGGGACCTTCGGGTCTGTAGAAGGAATGACCATGTGCATTCCGTGTGGGGTATCAAATTCCATGTGCATTCCGTGTGGGATATTATCAAAATATAAAAATCAAATGGTCCCTTTTCTGCTGGTCTATGATCTTGTTTAACGACTCGATCAGAGCGGTCGTCCTCTTTGTTTGTGACCACGCGGCTCTTCCAATGGCGCGATGATATCCTCCGGAAGATTCAGGGGTCTAATTCTAGTACCAGTTTTGCGAGGAACTTAGAACCAGTCGAAAAGAATATCCCTCTTCGTAGCTCAATTCACATGTG
>JACKZZ010005617.1_pt1 | contig 18308 bp, 24 predicted proteins | sample 8027871 | NCBI WGS metagenome assembly JACKZZ01 (sample SAMN15724774, study PRJNA655200) | protist metagenome | isolation source: fluorescence activated cell sorting (FACS) single amplified genomes of... | place: USA: West Boothbay Harbor, Gulf of Maine | collected 2000-07-19
GCGCAGAAGCAATGCGTCGTGAAGATGAAGAGACCACTAGGGTCTACGATGTGGAGGTGTAAATATGACTAGCTCAATACTTAAACTTAAGGTAAAGTCTATGCGGTCTTATAACGAGTTGAGGTCTGCCGCTCCCTATACACAGTATGATGACATCATAGGTTTCATTGATATTGTGGCAGTGGAAGACTGCGAACGAATCATTGCAGAGATGAGGGAAATACATGAACAGCAATGTGAATTAAAATACAAGGAGCTAACAGAGTACGAAACCAAACATGTTAGAAAACAATACGGCTACGACGAGGAGTAATGTATGGCTATGGATACTTGGTTTATTGTGCAGAAGTTTAACCGCAAGACGTGGGAGTGGGAGGAGAGAGACGATGATGGGTCGTCTTGGAATTCTACTCTTAGTAATGCAAAGTACTTCTGTGATCGGCATATAGCAGACGGCGAAGAATGCCGTGTCGTTAAAGAGGAGGTGGTCTATGCACCCGATGCCTAGTATTAGTAAGATGACGGGTAAGCTGGACGGTATACAAGCAATCAATACCAACACAGCAACGAACCCGTTCTGTATCAAAGAGTCTAGTAGACCCGATGCCGACAAGATATGCGGAAAGTGCTACAGCATGAGTATGCTTTCTAGTTATAGGAAGAACTGCCAACCATCCTTCCAGAGGAATAGTGACATCCTTGCGAGTGATGCTGAGTTCGTGTTGCCGCGTACCTCCGGTGCATTTGTGCGGTTTCATGGGCACGGTGAGCTTATAAATGAGCAACACTTCCGTAACTTATGTGCGATAGCGGAGGACAACAAGCACTCTACCTTTGCGTTGTGGACTAAGCGTGTGAATCTAGTGCGTCCGAACCTGCATCTAGTACCTAGTAATATGCTTCTGGTTTATAGTAATCCGAAGATAGATAACGTGATGGCATCTCCACCGCGTGGCTTCGACCGTGTATTCAACAACGTGTCGGAGTCGTATGACGGTGAGGCTAACTGTACTGGACAGAAGTGTATGGATTGTTTATTATGTTATAAGCGTGAGACGACAGACGTTATTGTCGAGCATGTAAAGTAATTAGGTTCGGGTAATAGGAGATTTGTTATGGGACGTGAGACTTGGGAAGTGTGGCACGATGAGTACCAAGAGTACTGGGATCAGGACAGTGACCGATGTAAATGGGACTATGCGGATGAGTACTGCGAGGACGACATCGGTAAGTACAAAGAGGAGAGAGACAGTGAGGAAGCGAAGTAACTACCTTGACTACCACATGACGCATCAGGAAATTGCTGATGAGTTAGGTGTTAGTAGGGCAACGGTACGTGCAATAGAATACAGTGCGTTGCAAAAGCTCAAGCGCTCTGGTAAATTACGTACTTTCTTGGAGCATATTAACGATGATAGGGAGGATTATTATGGGGAGAGATACACAGCGGTACGTCAGAAATCATAAGCCGCGCTGTAAATCAAGTGTCAAAAGTCACAAGAAGAGTGGTACCAAAAGGAAGCGTGGTGTGGTACAATCTTCTATATAGTCTATACAGTAAGTACTATGCATTAGTACTTACTATTAATAATACATATTACTTATAGGAGGTGATATGAAAACAGAAGACAGGCAACGTATGGTTGAAGAGTTAACTGATGACCACATGTACAGTGTTAATTACATGGAGGCGATGAATACTCTTTTTAATCTTTTTGCAATGGAGTTTGATTCGATGGATGACGAGGCATTAGAGGCTCGCTACCTTTCTCGTTTCGGTACTAGTACGGAGGTGCACTGATGGCGTTCACTGAGTTGCACCAGAAGTGTAATGACTGTGGTTCTAGTGATGCGTTGTCCTACAATGAGGACGGATCTAGTTATTGTTTCGCATGCGCCACGTTTACCCCGTCACCAGACGGCACAGGAGGATCTGTGAGAGACATTAATGACTATCGTGTACCTGAGCATAGGGCTCCTGTAATGGAGCTTAGAGGGGCACACAGGAGCTTACAGGACAGGGGTCTTGATGCACGTACAATGGAGAAGTACTCCACTACACTGCTAGGTGATGACGTTCGCTTCGGTTACTACACCCCCGACGGTGAATTAACTGCGGTTAAAAAACGTACACCCGACAAGCAGTTCAAGATAGAAGGTGACTGGAAGAAGGCTGGTCTGTTCGGCCAACACCTGTTCCCTTCCGGTGGTCAGTACATAACCGTAGTGGAAGGTGAGATGGATGCGCTGTCTGCGTATCAGATGTTTGGTGACAAGTATCCAGTAGTCTCTATTCGTAATGGTGCACAGGGTGCGGCGGCGGACTGTCGCAGGGCATACGAGTTCCTCGATAAGTTTGACAACATCATCTTCTGCTATGACAACGATGAACATGGCAAGAAGGCGGCGCATGAGTGTGCTGATCTGTTTGGTGGTAAGGCTAAGATCTACCAGCACGGCGAGCACAAGGATGCATCGGACTACCTGATGAACGCTGACAAGGAGGACTTCATCAAGCGGTGGTGGCATGCAAAGGTGTATACCCCTGATGGTATGGTTATGATAGGGTCACTCCGTGAGGCGATGAAGAAGCCACTGATGGAGGCAGAGGTACGCTACCCATACAAGGGACTGGATGACATGACGTTTGGTGTCAGACCTACTGAGCTAGTGACTATCTGTTCTGGTTCTGGCTTAGGTAAGTCAACCTTCATGCGTGAGTTAGTGTTCTCTATCGCATCACAAACTAATGAGAGGATAGGTCTAGCCTTTCTTGAGGAGACGCCAGACCGTACTGCCCGTGGACTAGTGGGTCTACAGATCAACAAACCAATACACCTACCCGGATGTGACTACTCCCCAGATGAGGTAGAGTATGTATTCAATTCGTTGGATCTGGATGATCGTGTTGTTCTGTGGGATTCGTTCGGCTCTAATCAGATTGAGAATATACTGGCTAGGTTCCGCTACCAAGTTAAAGTACTGGGTGTCAGGTACATCATCCTAGATCACATATCAATTCTGGTATCGGACCAAGCCAATGGTGATGAGCGTAAGGCCATCGATGAGATCATGACTAAGCTACGTATGTTCTGTCAGGAGATGGAGATATGTATGTTTGTTGTTAGTCACCTACGCAGACCAGAAGGGAAAGGCCACGAGGATGGAGCAGTTACTAGTCTGGGTCAGCTTCGCGGTAGTGCGTCAATCGCTCAGTTATCTGATATTGTTCTTGGGCTGGAGCGTAATGCACAAGCAGAAGATAAGATGGTACGTAACACAACCAGCATCAGGGTACTGAAGAACAGGTTCAGTGGCATGACTGGACCAGCGTGTTCGTTACTGTATAATAAAGACACAGGCAGACTGACGGAGATGATGGAGTGAGATGTATTGCATGCAACAAGCTACTTAACGAGTACGAGATGACACGCAAGTTCACTGACTCAAAAGAGTTTGTTGACTTATGCGGTACTTGTAGTAAATTCTTAATTGAAGATGAGGTTACCATCGAAGGTAACTTAGACTACGCACATTTATCAGACATAGAGGAGTCGTATGATGTCGAAGATGGGGAACTGGATAGTTACACAGGAACAGAACATGGAGATGAAGACCAATGGTAGAGAACTTACAGAGAGAGAAGACTTGGACATTGCCTACTACGAATATAGTGTTCTTGGATATAGAAACGGATGGTCTCCAGCCATCGGTAATACACTGTGTTGTGACCAAGAGGCCAAACGAGGATCACTGTCTCCATACTTGTAGGGAGTCACTGTTCGAGGAACTAGCTAGGGGTGGTCACGTATGCGGCCACAACTACATAGGCTTCGACGGACCTGTACTGAAAAAGCTATGGGACATTGAGATACATCCTGAGCGTGTTGTTGATACGTTGGTTATGTCTAGGCTGTTTCATCCTGATGTACAGGGAGGCCACAGTCTCGCTACGTGGGGAGAGAAGCTACGTCTACCCAAGGGTGATCACGATGATTGGTCTCAGTTGTCTGAAGAGATGATCAAGTACTGTATGCGTGACGTGTCAGTGACTGAGAAGCTGTATGAGATGCTGTGTCTACAACTACAGATGTTTGACTTCTCTGACACCAGTGTTTACCTTGAACATGCTGTCGCACATATATGCAAGGATCAAGAAGACAATGGCTTTGCGTTCAATGCTTCTGATGCAAAGCAATTAGAACGACAGTTAGAGACTAAGATGCTGGGTATCGAGGCGGCGTTGCAGAATATATTCCCACCCATAGCTGAAGAGCAGAGGTATCACAAGACATCAGGCAAGCCATTACCTGTGAGGTACACTCACTTCAACGTAGGGTCTAGGCAACAGATAGCTGAAAGGCTAGAGAAGAAGGGTGCAGTATGGAAAGAGAAGACACCATCAGGTAAACCAAAGGTGGATGAGTCTACTCTCAAGAAGAACCTACACGTACCCGAAGCAAAGACGGTGCTTGAGTATCTGCTGTTGCAGAAGAGACATTCTCAAGTACTGTCGTGGATCAAGGCAGAAAACAAAGGAAGGATATATGGAAGGGTCAAACACATCGGGGCTGTTACAGGACGCATGGCGCACTCTAGTCCTAATCTGGCGCAAGTTCCTGCTGTTTATGCAGAGTATGGCGTCGATTGCCGCAAGCTTTTTATTGTTCCTCCTGACCGTGTTCTCGTTGGGGCTGACGCATCTGGTCTGGAACTTAGGATGCTGGCTCACTACATGGATAGCGAGGGTTACACGAAAGAAATCTTAGAAGGAGATATACACACAGCTAATCAACAAGCGGCTGGGTTAAAGACGAGGGCGCAAGCTAAGACATTCATCTATGCATTCCTGTACGGCGCTGGAAATGCAAAGATAGGATCTGTTGTAGGTGGTAGTGCACAGCTTGGTGCCAGACTAAAAGAAACATTCTTAAGAAACGTCCCTTCTCTTGCACGACTGAGGGAGGACGTAACAACGCAAGCAGACTCTGGGTTTCTTGACGGCCTAGATGGTAGACGACTACGAGTTCGTTCTGCTCATGCCGCGTTGAATACATTACTACAAGGAGCCGGTGCTATCGTAATGAAACAGGCAGTGATACACCTGTATGAATTACTTGAGCATGTAGACTTCAAGCTAGTAGCACAAGTCCACGATGAGTGGCAAATAGAGTGTCATCCTGAAGACGCTGAGTACGTAGGTAAGTCTGCGGTAAAGGCTATCATTCAGGCTGGCGAAACCTTCAACCTTAACTGCCCACTAGATGGTGAGTATCGTATTGGTAGTAATTGGGCCGAAACGCATTAGCACAATCTGCAAAAGTGTGGTATAATATTACTTGTAAAATTAATCTGGATTAATTAATAGGAGATCCTATGAGCGAAGCAAACATTAACCTTAAGTGTCAGTTATTTTGGCCTAGTCTTACCCACAAGAACGAACTAGCTGATAAGTACACAGTAGATCTGGCTCAGTTGTCGGACACAGCTATCGCGGCTCTTGAAGATATGGGCCTTAACGTAAACAACAAAGGTGATGATCGTGGTTACTACATCACTTGTAAGTCAAACAACAAGTACCGTGCATTCAAGCCAGACGGTAGTGAGTTGTTAATCAAAGGACGTACTCCTATTAGTGAAGACGATGATCCTGAGATGGGTGTTGTCGTTGCTAACGGGTCAGAAGCTACGTGTCTTGTGACCTACTATGAGTGGGAGTACATGAAGAAGAAGGGTCGTTCACCTTCACTGCGACGTATGGTTATCTCTAACGTCGTCGAGTACATGCCTGACTTCGATCTAGAGGAAGCCGTGTGATACTCATCGACGGCGACATGCTTGTCTATCGTGTTGGCTTTGCCTGTGACGATGAGCCAGAGAAGATAGCAATCCAGACTATGGCTAACTATATCTCTGAACTTATCTCTGATCTGTCTGAGCATTACGATAATCACAAGCTGTTCCTTACCGGAAGCAGTAACTTCAGAAATGAGGTTGCTGTTTCTCAACCCTATAAAGGTAGCCGTCCTGTACGTAAACCCGTACACAAGAACGCACTCCGTGAGTACATGCTCGATGCATGGAAAGCGGACCTCTCTGTTAACATGGAAGCCGATGACTGCATAGCTATCAAGTCTACTGAGTTAGAACATCAATCTATTATCTGTTCTCTCGACAAAGACTTTTTGCAGATACCCACAAAGATATATGACTACACCAAGAAGATCATGAAGGAAGTTGATGAGCGCTCTGCTACAGAGTGGTTGTATCGTCAAGCCTTGATGGGTGACAGGGTAGACAACATCGCTGGGGTACACGGTATAGGGCCAAAGAAAGCAGAGAAAGCGCTACAGGACTGGACAACAGAGAGGGAACTGTATGAGCGATGTCTTAAGCTATACGAAGACAATGAACTCGACGCTGACAGACTCTATGAAAGCCTTCAACTTCTCTACCTTCTTAGATCTGCTGACGACAAGTATAGGATTCCTGATGAAGTTTGATAGTAATCTAGAGAAGAAGTTATATGCAGAGATGAAGAGTTGTACATATCATCCTGCTGAGAGGATCAGCTACATCATACCTAAGATGTACGAACCTGACTTCTGTTACAACAACGCAGGATGGATGACTTACATCGAAGCAAAAGGAAGATTCAGAACTAGAGAAGAAGCTCGCAAGTACGTAGAGGTACGTAAGGTACTAGGTAAATATGAAGATCTTGTGTTTATATTTCAGAATCCTAACACACCAATGCCGGGATCAAGACGACGTAAAGACGGTACTCGTTATCGTATGAGAGACTGGGCAGACAAGAACGGGTTTGATTGGTACACACCAAGCACATTACCCAAGGAGTGGCTATGACTAGGCATCTAGTAATACCAGACACGCAAGTAAAACCTGACAGTAACTTCGATCACATGTACTGGGCAGGGCGCTATGCGGCGGCAACTAAACCTGACGTTATCATCCATCTGGGGGATCACTGGGACATGCCAAGTCTCAGTAGCTATGACGTAGGTAAGAAGTCGTTCGAGGGCAGGCGTTACGTCAACGACATCGAAGCAGGTAACGAAGCAATGGCTAGGTTCCTAGAACCAATAGAGGCAGAGCGTAAGCGTCTACGTCAAGGCAAGCGACGACTGTGGAAACCTCGTATGGTATTCCTACTAGGTAACCACGAGCACAGAATAGAACGCGCTATCGAGTCTGACTCTAAGCTAGAAGGTCTTATGTCGTACAATGACTTTCACTTAGGTAGCTGGGAAGTTGTGCCTTTCCTACAACCCATCATCGTTGACGGAGTAGCGTACTGTCACTACTTTACTAGTGGCGTTATGGGTCGTCCTGTTTCTTCTGCAAAGTTAATGCTACAGAAGAAGTTTATGTCATGTATAATGGGGCACGTCCAAGATAGAGACATAGCTTATGCAAGAAAAGCAGATGGAAATAGTATCACTGGTTTGTTTGCTGGCATTTTTTATACTCATTCTGAAGATTATCTAAACCCTCAAACGAATGGTAGCTGGTCAGGTATATGGATGCTCAATGAAGTAGACAATGGATCGTTCGACGAGCTGCCTATTAGTATTAACTATCTCAGGAGAAAGTATGGATGACGTTCGACGAGTTGTTAGAACACGTTGCCGAACATTACGATGAGGTAACAATCATGGAGGCACTTGAAATTACAGCAGAAGATCTAGTAGAAAAGTTTGCTGACAGAGTGCTAGAGAAAGTCTACAAGTTTAAGGAGATGGAATGAGTATTGACAACATAACTCCTGCTGAATGGGACAAGCTTAGGGAGGTGCCTGATCCTGTGACTAAGCCCGACCACTACAACAAAGGAGCGATAGAAGCTATAGAAGCTATCAAGGCATCAATGCCTGATAATGAGTTTAATGGTTATCTTAAGGGCAATGCTCTTAAATACTTATGGCGATATGACTACAAAGGGAAACCTATTGAGGACTTACGTAAGTGTAAGTGGTATATTGAACGACTAATTAAGGAAATGAATTAATGGATGCATATCAACAGTACATACACAAGTCCCGCTACGCACGTTACCTACCAGAGGAACAGCGCCGTGAGACTTGGGAAGAAACAATCGACAGGTATCTAAACTTCTGGATTGAGAAGGGTAAGTTAACACTCGAAGAAGCTAACGGTATCTTCAAAGACATACACGACATGGATGTTATGCCTAGCATGAGAGCGTTAATGACCGCTGGTGACGCCCTTGACCGTGACAACGTGGCTGGTTTCAACTGTAGCTACCTACCTATTGACCACCCTAAAGCGTTTGACGAGATGATGTACGTACTCATGTGCGGCACAGGCGTAGGCTACTCTGTTGAGCGTCAGTACGTTAGCAAGCTACCTGAAGTAGCAGAGGAATTTCATGATACCGATACCGTTATACACGTCGCCGACTCTAAAATTGGCTGGGCCAAAGCATACAGAGAACTTATCAGCTTGCTCTATTCGGGTCAGCTTCCAAAGTGGGACGTATCTGGAGTACGACTTGCAGGGGCCTCTCTTAAGACCTTCGGTGGTCGAGCGTCTGGTCCAGAACCTCTTGTTGATTTGTTTAAGTTCACCGTTGACATCTTTCGGGAAGCTGCTGGACGTAAACTGTCTTCCATCGAATGTCACGATGTCTGTTGTAAGATTGCACAGATCGTCGTCGTTGGAGGAGTTAGGAGAAGTGCTCTCATCAGTTTGTCTAACCTCACTGACGACAGACTCCGACGAGCCAAGTCAGGACAATGGTGGCAGGACAACCCTCAACGCGGACTAGCAAACAACAGTGCTTGTTATACAGAGAAGCCAGACTTCGAGGCATTTTTAAATGAGTGGAAAAGTTTATACGAGTCCCGTTCAGGAGAGCGAGGTATGTTCTCTAGAGTCGCAAGTCAAAAGCAAGCTGCAAAGAACGAGCGACGAGATGCTTCCTATGATTTTGGAACTAATCCATGTAGCGAGATCATCTTACGGCCTAACCAATTCTGCAATCTATCAGAAGTTGTTGTCAGGGCAACCGATACGCTGTCAGACCTCAAACGAAAAGTACGTACTGCGTCTATCCTTGGAACTTTACAGGCTACCTTAACTGACTTCCGTTACTTACGTAAGGTATGGCAGAAGAACACAGAGGAAGAGGCATTACTAGGAGTATCGCTAACAGGGATCATGGATCATCCGACGCTGTCGGGAAGGAGAGATAAAGGTGTCCTCAAAACATGGCTTACTGAGCTTCGTGAAGAAGCTATCGCTACGAATAAATCATGGGCTGACCGATTGGATATTAATATTTCTACTGCTATTACCGCCGTTAAGCCTAGCGGTACTGTGTCTCAATTGGTTGATTCTGCTAGCGGGATACACCCTCGATATGCGGATCAGTACATTAGAAGAGTACGAGCAGATGCAAGAGACCCGCTGTGCTCTGTACTTGAAGCCGCAGGAATCCCCGTAGAAGACGATGTAATGTCACCCAGTACCAAGGTATTCTCCTTCCCTATAAAGTCTCCTGACGGGGCTGTGGTGGCCTCTGAGATGGGTGCTATGGAGCAGTTAGAACTATGGGAGATATATCAGGACTTTTGGTGCGAACACAAACCATCTATGACGTGTTACTATCGTGATGATGAGTTCCTTGAGGTAGGTCAATGGTTGTACAACAAGTTCGATAAGATAAGCGGTGTTAGTTTTCTGCCTTATTCCGAACACACATACCAACAGGCTCCTTATGAACCCATCGACGTAGAGACCTATGAGAAGCTGAAGGAGGAATTCCCAGAGACGATTGATTGGAACATCTCTGAGAACTCTGACATGACGGAAGGGTCTCAGCAGTTAGCCTGCACCGGCAATAACTGTGAGTTGTAACTTACTGGGGCTTCGGCCCCTTTTTTACTACTCTGTAAGCATTCCTTTCTTGGAATCAAGTTGTATCCTAACTTCTCTTGATGTATCAGGCTTAACTAAACGCATAAAAGCATTACCTGCTTTACGTGGATTAGAAGCAAGCTCAGGTACAGCCTCTATAAACTCTCTAAAGGTAGGCTTGTCAACATCCTTTACCTTGTCCCAATCGTAAGTGTCCTTAACAATAATAGAACCGTCGTCTTGGTGCTCCGCTGTGAATCTTCCTAATGTTGTTTTTATCCTGTAAGCAGGATCATTAAAAGAATCTTTAACGGTTTGAGTAATAGATTCTACTCCACCTTCAGTAGTTGGTTGCTGAGTTTTAGCGATGTCCTTATACTGAACTGATGTTCTATCACTAGTATCTCTATATGACTGTATCTTTTTGTTTAACTCAGAAATTTCTTTATCTGTAATATCAACTAGGGTCCTATCTGGACCTAGCTCGTAAACACCACCCATATCAGAAATTAAGTCTCTATGCTCAACAAGCATGTTTTCCATTTCATTGTTTTTTTTCTGAGTGTTTTCTATAAGGCTCCGAAGGTACTTTAAGTCTTGAGGTGTAAAATCTTCTTCAGTTATAGGCTGGTCAACACCCGCAACAGTCTCAGCGAAGATACGCATGTTAACAGGAATTTTGTTATATATTTTTTTTAAACGAATCGATTCAAAATCCATCAATCATCCTCCTTTAATACAGCACGGAGCTCTTCACCGCCCGGAAGACTTTTTAAAGTTTCGTAATTTGTATCTTTACCTGAAACAACATCTGCAACGTCTTTACTTAGGTTACCTATAAAACCAGTAGGAGGTACTAAAGATTCTAAAAGATGCTCAACCGGAGACTCAAGGAATTTCTGAGTAGAGTATGAATCACCTAAGCGCCCAAACGTAAATACCTGTACAGGCTGACTAGCCGCCTTTATACCAACGTCTTCGATACTAGGTTCTTTGTCATCATTACCTAATATCCACTGAGGTATTCCTCGTAGCTCGTCAATCAATCCATAACCAAGACCGGCAAAAGCCATGTATCTAGCTGAAAAAGCACCAGCCTCTTTGTAGTTTCCTTTAGATATGTTGTCAATAATACCTTGCTTAAGGAGCTCACCCTGCATAATAGCAAAGCCAGATAAAGCGTATAAGGGGCGTAGCAAGTTTGCTGTAGGTTTATCTAAGTACTTAAGTGTTCGACCAGCAGGAGAAATAAGTTGCTGTTCTCCTAGCCGTGTAAACATTCCGCGTAACACAATATGTCTAACACCTTCAGGCATCTTTTCTATTTCAGTACCTTTTATTAAATGAGGTCTTATTAAAGCACGTTCTCTCGCAGAAAAATAAGTAGCATACTTATCCTTAAACTTTTGCATACTAGGCGCGGCTTCTCTCATTCCGTTAAACGCAGAACGAAGAACAATACCTTTACCTTTTCTGTCTGCTGCCCTAAATACAGAGTACTTAAAACTAAATTCTTGATAAAAGTCTGCTGCTTTTTCGTAAAAAGCTTTATCTAAACCCTCATCAAACCCAGATTGAAACTCTCCTATATTTTTATTAGAGCCTCCTATACCATAGTCTTGAATTACCATTCCTTCTCTATCAAGAATAGCTTTAAGTGTAGGCTTAACTCCGTCTCTAACTAGCGATATAGCAGGGTCGTGTAAGTTAAGCAAAGCAGAATCAAACTGCCCGAGTGTACCTCCATAAGCCTGTTTCATCCATGCAGTTACAAAGCTACTTGTATTAGTTCTAGCTCCTACGTATGTCTTGTTTGTAATTTGCGAGATCTGATTAGCTACTTTCGGAGATCCTGTTTGATCTTGTATAGTACGTTGCATTTCCCTGAAAAAGTCATTACTATTTCCATTTAAGCCTATACTAGGACGCATCCTGAATGATTTAGAAAGCTCAATTAACATACCTTCTTGGGCTATACGGTTAATCTGCTCTAGTATAGGACTAGAGTAATCGTTAAGTTCATCTAAATCCATCTCCTGAGCTAACTTTCTTTTACGTTCTTTAGCCCCTGCATTCTGAATAGTTCCTGTTTCAATAGTAGTAGCTAGACTTTCTTCGTCATTAAGAGATGAGCGCTTAACACCAGAAGCCCAATACACCTCGTCTTGAAGAACATCTTTTGTGTATATACTTTTTACGTCAGATTGGTGTACCTTAGAGTCAGCTAATAATTGTTTAAACAAATTGTAAGCTGGTCTACTCAACTCATCAGAGGCATTAGTAATAATAGTTTTAAAATTCTCAGGCTCAAGGTGGAGGTCAAGAAACATAGCTTTGTTTACAGGAGAGTTACCCCAATCAACTAACTCTGACAAATGGTTTTTAACCTTATCGTTAAAGTATTTTGTATATAGAGTTTCTTGTTTTCGTGTGGCAGTTTCAAAAGAAGAAGAAAAAAGAGCCCCTATACGAGCACCAGCAAGCTTAGTCACCACGGCTGAAGCCGGTCTGGCGGCCTCGTCCAGAAACTTAACAACAGACGATGGGTTAATGTCATACACACCACTCATAGCCATTTTGTCGTACTCTATAAGCTCTTCAAAAGGTTTAGGCTTACGGTATCGTTGAGGTAAAACAACTGCCTTAATAACGTCATCTGAAACGCCAGCTTGATTTAATTCGTTTTTAATAAAGGCGCGACGCTCTGCTGATCCTTTTATAATAGGAGGAGGAAGAGGAGCCTCTATTGTTTGATTTGTTAAATTGTCTAATTTTGCTTGGGCATTAGATAGGTTAGTTTCTGACTTAAGAATCCTAACCTCGTCACCAGATTCCAATGCTTTTTGATTACGTTCTATTGCCTTGTTAAGATTTTTAGCGGCGGCATCCCATTTAGTACCTAGTTTTTGTTGATCTACTTTAAACTTAGGAAGATCTATTTTTTTCCATTGTTCAAAACTATCAAAGTCTGGACGTGCTTGTTCTACGTCAAAACGAATACCAGCATCATCTGCAAATTGTTTAACGCCGTCAGCGGTTTCTAAATTAAAATCAAGATCAAGATCTATAGTACTTTTAGAAAGCCTTTCCGCGAACTCTGGGCCTTCTTTTAAAGCTACCGCCGATACAGGAGTTTTAGTCATGCCTACGCCAGCAATATCTTTAATAGCAGAAGATAATTTTGCAGGGTCTCTAGCTACCTGAGCAAAACCACCACCTAACACAGACATTTCACCCGCAAGACGAGTAGCAAAAGCACCGACATCTTCTTCCACAAAGCGTTGATTAGGGTCTAGACGAGGGTCTATCATAGCCAATGCTTCACGACCAGTAGGTACGTCTTGGCCTGTGGCTAGTTCATAAAGTGCAGTAGCGGGGGAGGCTACAAAGGTGGCTAAGTCAGCAACAGCGCCTACACCAGCGGCTGACGTTTGTTGTATACCTTCCGCTAAGTTTTCCAGAACAGTATCTTCAGCCGCCTCTAACTTATAAGCCGCTTGAGATCTTTCTTCTTCCGCCTGTTGAAACTCTTTTTCTAGTTGTAGACGTTCTGGGTCTACGATATACTCACTAAAAATATCTTCAAGTTCTTTTTCAGTAGGCGGCGACTCACCTGTTAACGATAAAGTACGTCCAGTAGTAGGGTCCGTTACTCTGTAAGTAGGCATTATTACTGACTCTCCTCTGATACTGTAAACCGCCCTCGTGTGTATTGTTTGTTAGCAGAAGACGGTGCAGTGCCTAATACTTGCTCTAGCGTTAAAGGTTTCAATGCAGGTGTGTTGGCTATACGAGCGGCATTTACCGCCGCTAAAGTTTGTTCTTGTTTATTTCTTCTTACTATAGCCATAGCTCTTTGATTTATATCTTGTTCAGTAAAATCAGCAAGCCTTACAGGTGTCAAAGAGAAACTACCCTTTTCGTCCCGAAGCTCGGCCTCTGCTTGATTTGTGTACTCGGACCACTCAGCTTTACTAACATTCTGTGAGGCTATCTTAGACATAGCGTCTCTTAATTGAACTAACCTTTCTCTTTCTCTCGCTTCCGTGCGATTAGCATCTACTGATGCGGTGTAATAAGAATTACTAATTGCTCTATACTCAGCATCATGTTGTCTTCGGCCTGCTTCAGTCCATGTTCCGTTGTTTGCAAAATCAGGATAAGAACTTTTAAGCCTATTTATTCTTTCTGTTAATACTTGTGCAACAGAAGGATCTATATTTTTATTATTATTAATATCATTTTCTAGCTGAGGAACAGGAGACGTAGTAGATAAGTAAACATCTCTATCAGCTTTAGCGTCAATTTGATTTTTATGAGCAAGATCTCTAGAAGCCGCCGCTGTAGCCTCTTTGTCTATAGTTTCAATCACTGATGTAAGACCAGCGGAATCCCATACTTTTTTAGCGGTGGCGATGTCTTCCTTAGACCTTCCACTTTGGATCATATATTTATAAGCCTTAGCTACGCGTAATTCTTGCTCCTTCCTCTCTCTTTCTTTTGCGGCACTCTCCACAGCTTCTCTTTGTAGTTCTCGAATCTCTTCAGCGTCGGTACGTCCAACATAGCCTTTAGCATCTAAACCTGCTTTAGCAGCAATACCGGCCATGGACTCTTCGTACTTCCGTTGAAGGGCTGGGTCTTCTTCAGTAGCACGAGCGACCTCTAGCTTATTTATAGCCTTTTGTGATTCTTGTTTCATAAAAACAATTTTAGCTTGTTGCGCTTTTTGAATATCTTCTGTTGTTTTGGCATTAGCTATGTTGTACTCAATTTGCTGTATAGGAGACATTTTACGATAAGCTTCTAATCGTTGTTGTTGTTGGTATTGCTGCGGCAAATTACCAATCGCGGCTCCAGCCCCAAATAAACTTTTAGACATAGCAGGGTTTGCTAAGTTCTGTAAAAAACCTTGTGCAAAGTTAACCATTATTAGTTCCTCAATTAAGGGGTGGTGGGGGTAGTGTTACCAAATAAGCCACCCATCGCTCCTCTTAGCATGCTTCCGCCTACACCACCAGCAATGTTTGCTTGTCCTGTAGCCGCCGCCAAAAGACCCTGAAGACCTGTAGCATACGTCTGTCCGTAAGTTCCTGCTTGTTGTGCGATGGCTTGGCGACGTTGCTCTGCCGCTGTCATACCGGGCTGTAAAGCATTCAACAACTGGGACTGAGGTAAATAGCTACCAGCTAACATACCCTGACCTAACTGTGCCGTTTGCATTCGCTCATTACCTGCAAACTGCATAGCATTCAAGATAGCGCTGTTACGTGCTTCTTCTTGTGCTTTTGCCATTGCTAACCCTTCAGGAGTACCACCAAACATATCTGTTCGTACACCTAAACGACCCTGTGCGGCTAGTCTATTCTCTAACGCTAAACGCTCTCGTTCCTGTTGAGGAGACATAGCAGTCATCATTCGATCAAAGACTTGTTGCTCTCTTTCTTGTGGAGACATAGCCGCTTGACCAAACAAATCACCAGCGCTCTGAAACAATTGCTGTTGAAACGCCTGCTCTTCTGGGGACGTTTGAAGATTATATGACATTGCCCCAGTAGAAGGGTCTTGAGACATGCCAAACTGACCACCCGTTGCCGAAGTAACAGTATAAGGCTGGAACTCCATCATTCCTGACAGTCTGTCTGCTAATCCTCCGGGCCCAGAAAGCTCAGTAAACGCTCTCTCTCCAACATCACCAAGATCGCTATAACCTTTCTCAGCTAATGCAAGACCTGCGGCACCTAACCCTAAAGCACCTGCATTTCCTGCTGCATTATCAGCACCCCCTAATAACTCTATTAACCATGGTGGCATTAGTATACACCTCCATCAATTGTTCCAGTACCTAAAGTACCGTTAAAAATCATCGCAGGAATTACTAATGTTCCTGTAAATGTGGGTGAAGCAAGATCAGCTTTTGTCGCAACTGCGGTAGCAATATCGTCAAACTCTGTTTCAAACTCTGTTCCTTTAATAACTTTGCCAGCGTCACCGGAAGGTAGACTATCCTTAGCCGCAAAGTCAGTAGTCTTAGTATAATTACTCATATTGTTTTACCTACTAGTGCTAATACATTTATTTCCTGTAAAGATAATTTGAATCCGTCAATGTCAGACTCAAGCCCAATTGTCAAAGTTCCACCACTGCCGTTAGCATTTATGGAATCCCTTGATATTTTTTCACCATCGGCGTACTCACCAATGTTAAACTGCGCTACGTTAAACTCAGATAAACTTTGAGTTCCTAAAGATATAAAAGAACTGTTGTATACAGTGTTAAAATCGTAACTCCACTTAATAAACAAACTAGCTCCGTTGCCACCAACAATAGTAGGTCTTAACTTTTTAAGAAACTTAAGCTTTGCCGCATCGCCAAAAGTTAATTCAGGGCTAAAGTACCTAAACCTATATGAGCTACCGTTGTCTTGATTACCTGAGTAAGTACCTATTCCGTGTTTACTGCCAATAAACAAAGTCCCGTTGTCTTTTCTCCCATACGAAGTAAAGTCAGTACCGGGCCATCGAGTTACTCTATAGGCACCATTTTCTACTGTACCTCTAACATCAAAGCACAGAGTTACGTCTTGATCTCTAAATGTTAATAAATAAAAGTTCTCTTCTGGATGATATACTGAAGTAAATGTTTCATTAGAAGGAGAAAGAAGAGATATAATATCTTTTGTTATTGTTGACGATAGGTTATTAATAGGCATTGATTTTTCTTGTATCGTCCGGCCAAAGCTACGTAGCCCTGTTTGAGACAAGAACAAAACATCTGAGCCGGTGTACTGTACAGTGTCTCTATCAACACAACCTATTCCTGATATAGTGTCTTTCAAAGCCATAGACGAGGGATCAGTAGCACCTGAGTAAACAACAATACTGTGCTTACCAAAAATAACAAGAGCATCGTTGTGAGCCGCTAGTGCTACAATTTCATCACGACCATCAGGCCATACAGTAGTAATATCAATAGACCCTGTAGATCCTCCTGACCATGCATGTCCTATAAGTGTGTCAGACCAATAGATAGTAGATTTATCTGTAGCAAAGTCAGCAGTCCACAACCTGCCATAAGCCGCTAATACCTCATTTCCATACATAGTAGCCGAAACACCAGTAGCATGAGTATGATTGCTCATAGCCTGAACAGCCGCTGATGTGTTATCGTAAACTAAAGGCTCAAAACCTCTTTGGAAAAAATATACGTGGTCGTTAAAGTTAACTATTTTCCAGTTGTTTGCGTTAATTGAATAGCCGACGGGAGTAGCATCTACCAGTGTAGTAGTACCACTCATAATCTTGTTGTTACCTACAGAGAAAACAACAGAGTTTCCAGCATCATCTTTAAATTCTTTTATAGCCTGAATACTCTCTGAGCCTAATACAGTTTTATCTGTAGTAATTACAGACAAACCCTTACGAGCGGCAACGCGGCCTCGCTTGTCAATAACCGCATTGTCTGCTATTTCAGCAAACGAAGGGTCTTGAGCTAACGGAGAGTCTTCCGTGTTAATCCCTTTAAAGCCGGGAGCTACAAGATTTATACTTTTAAGTTCTTGTGCCATACGTACCTCAAGGTGTATAGAATATTACTTCTTCTGGGTGCTTTGCCGCGTCAATAGCAATAGCGTCAGATAAGTATTTATTAGCTATAGTAAAGTACTCAGAAGCAGAAGTGCCCCCAGTCTCTCCACGCTCTCTTGCCGCTAAAGCCACAGCAAGGTGAACTACAGGAGGAGCAGGTATATACAGAAAAGACCCATCAAAATTTAAATCGTCTTTACGAATAACACAGTTAAATCTAAGTGTGTAGGCTCCGTCAGGCTTAGGGTATACGTCTATCTTAGTATCGCCTGTACCACTTCGGATACCGTTATATGTAAAATAAAGAGGAGACCCTGACACCACGCCTTCCATTAAATACTTCTCATCAAACCACTTTTGAGTTTGGTAAGACATAGAAGTGTTGCTTGTGTCATTAATAACATTAAGCTCTTTAATGTTGTTCTGACTACCAGTAAGCGTATAACTAAACACACCCTCTAAAGTAGTCACTGTTAGTGTTGTACGCAAAGCAGACCAATCCCAAGCAGTTTCTACTAATGTTTTGGCATCGTTAACTAAATCACCTATAAGCTTACTATAAGAATTTTCGTCAACTGAACCTACTTCAGGTTCGCGTAATCTTCTTAGAACAGCGTTAACTAAGTCTAGTCTTGTAGGCATAGTGGGAAATATACTTGTCATGAGAATAAACCTTTTCCTTTTCCTAGTCTTGTTATCATTTTCATAAGCTCGGCATCATAATCTTTTGTAACGTACTGTACTCCTACGAAAGGAGTCTGCTGATAGTTAAAGGTAGGTTGCGTTAACATACCTCCAAATGCACCTCCTCCTCCAGTACCTC
>JACKZZ010022284.1_pt1 | contig 18308 bp, 10 predicted proteins | sample 8027871 | NCBI WGS metagenome assembly JACKZZ01 (sample SAMN15724774, study PRJNA655200) | protist metagenome | isolation source: fluorescence activated cell sorting (FACS) single amplified genomes of... | place: USA: West Boothbay Harbor, Gulf of Maine | collected 2000-07-19
CGCGTTTCTCAATCATACGTGTCTATCTTTTTGGCGTCAACACTGCACATCAGTGAGTGCTGGTTCAGATCGACCGCTTTCGGAAATTAGGATGATCACGCGGGATGTTTCCATCCCTTTGCGCTCTCTCTTTTTGGTCGAGAAACAGAAATCTAAATCTTACACGAAGTTGCAGACCATATTAATTAGTTTATAGGTTTGTTTCAGCGATGAGTATAGAGCAAAAGAAAAGACCAACCGACCACTCAGGGAACGCTTTTGGTTTTCTGCACGATACATTTAGCACACCCACAGGATGTCGTATGTCTGTAGCTCACCACATACATTGGCAGCATGCTGTTCTGATCGTGAAAAACACACTCGGGCACGCTCCCGCACGCATGTAGACAGGGGCAGCAGGCCAGCGTGCTTGTGAAGGGGTGTTCAGGAACGCCTCGTCCAGGACATTGTCCTCTACTCGTCAGACGTTCGTAGTTGCCTAGAGCCGCACGTACGATCATTATATTTCGCATGCCGGGTGGATCGCTGCTGCTGCCACATTGCGGTACGGTGTAGTGGTCGCTTTTTGCAAAATCCGGGCTGAGATAGACGCCAAGTCCAAAATTTGTTCCCGCATTCGTACCTTTGATTTTTGTTTGTTGCGTTTTTTAGCCTTCTGCTTTTAGCCTGCCAATTCGTGTCATACAGAAATAGCAAGCATCCCAATGCCTGTCAAAGATGTCGTGTTCTCGTAAAAAAATGGATCTTTTTGCAAAACTGAAATCATAATCTGCATAGACCTATCTGTTACTTATCTAACTTAGGCATACCAGCCCTTAATGGCTGAAAACCATTCGCGCATATTCCGAGCAGGGCTTCAGGGTGAGCCCCATGAAAGAGCAATGCCTCATTGCAACGACTGCCCAGCACAGCCAAATCCTGAATGGAGGGCGGCAAGGGGCCTGAGAGTGCCGGTATCACACCGGAAGCCAGATCGTGGCACATCTTCTCCAGATAGTTTTCGTAGTTTTTTGTCAGGGTTTCATTGTGCAGCGGATCGATAGCAAGCACCTGCACAATGTTCAAATTGCATGTCTCCCATTCTTAAACTTACTTTGCAAATCAGCATCAGCATTGAACAACAACATATTTATTGGCGTCTAAAATTACTGATGAACTCCTGTAAGTTATGAAGAGGATACGTCAGTCACTGCGCAAATGAAAATGAACCTCGATGTCGGGCAAACCACCCAGAACATCCCATGGTGTTTTATGGCGTGTGCGCATGGAGCGATTTATCTTCATGACGAGAGCGCTGCAAATCTCGGGTATGCTTTCCGGAGGAACAAACGAGTACACTTTAGGAATCTGGCATGCATCACGGAATATCTTCTGTTCTAGTTGGCGCTGAATGTTGAGATTTTCGACCTGGAGAGAAGATTGCGGTTGCGCATCTGCGTTTTTCTGTCGTAGCTGATTTTTGAGAAGCGCGACTTGGAGATTGTTCTTGATGCAGTTTCCGCTCAGCTCCCTCGTTTCTTCTTGGAGGTTCTTGAGGTCCTTTTCTTTCTCTTCGAGGACTTCGGCATGGCGGGCTCTCTCTGCATCCATGGTCGCGCGAAGATGCTGTTCCTCTTCCAGATGGAGTCCAATCAGCTCTCGCTTTTCGTCCCTCAAACGGTCGACTTCTGCCTCGACTGCCTTCTCTGCTTTGTCGACAGCTCTGCGACGGCGGGCTCTCTCTGTAACAAATTTCGAGAGAAGTTGCAGTTTTTCCTCTTGCAGATCTCTGATCAACTCTTGCTTCTCTTCTCTGATGCTGCTGATTTTTTCCTCGACATCTTTCTCCGTCTCTTCGAGGACTTCAGCATGGCGGATTCTTTCTGTGACGATGCTCGAAAGGAGCTGTCGATTTTTCTCTTCCAAGCATGCGATGCGAAGTTGGCACTCGTCGAGCTCGACCGCTTTTCTCGTCGAGGAAAAAAATAGATCGCATGTGTCGTCGATGGCAGGCAAGGTGTTCTGTTCGGGACCTCCTTGAAGTTGACACATCTCGTACTTCGCGGCCCTCGCCTGCTTCACCTCTCGCTGCCGAGTTCGCTTCTTTGAGCGACGATCCACATGCCGAGCCGCGGCCATCTTTGCTCAGAAGCGAGAATGATCTATTCTGAGGATCGGCTGCAGGGGCCTTCCTTCTTTTACAGAGGATGCAAATATAAGACGAACGATCAAAGAAATCTACTCTCTCTAGCCTGCACGTCAACGGACGAGTCATTTGATAGACAACAAATATCGTAATCGCCATGTATCAAATCCGTCTAACTAGATGTAGATGATGAGAGTTGATGTACAACAATAATCACTGTAGATTAGACCAGACAAAATGTGCATGAAACTCCTGCAATCGCTATGCCACGAAATACGAACATATTTTGTATGAACGACGCGAGAGAGCTGAGATGTGACAAAATGATCAAGAGGACAACACACATGCAATTGCGATTGCGATATGAAATACAATTTCCTGCTATGAAAAGGGACGGGAAATTGTTCCACGACACTCATTCTCACACAACAAGGAAAAAGGACTGACGAAAGAAAATCAATTGCAACACCATTGCGACATGGAAACGTGAAAAATAAAACAAAACTGTCTTTCACGATGTTATCGCTCAATATGACACATGATGATTTCACATGAGCCAATTTCCTTGGACAAATTGACGCGTAAGATGGTTAAAATTCGCTATCACTTTTTTTTCCACAACTCGTAATTACACATGATTGAAGAATGCTGAACGAAACGCCTTCGTACCTTTATTTACGGCAAGGACATACATCTTTTCGGCACTAGATTAATAATTCCATGTGCAGATACTTGTCACACGATGACTCACCCCGACGGAAACATGATGCCATGACGGAACAATAACAGACGGGACATGAAAAACATGAATGAAACCGCGATCGCATCAGATGTAACAACCCATCACTCATGAAAACAAGTGGCATCTGCTTCAAGGCTAGACGATACTTCTAAATGGAATCTCGTGGTGGATATGATAGAAATGAAATGTCACGAACGGACTCGTTCGCAACTTCGCATCTACGCAACACAATTACAACCTGCAATTCTTTTACATATCAGTTAGACGTACCCAATCCGGAATTATCATGGCAGGGATGAAGAATCCTCTTAAGATTTACAATTCTCGTGCAAATGGGCGCATGTTCCTTTTTGCTCGTCATGCAGCCGTGCGGTTTCTCTTTTGGTCTGCCTCTTCGCGAATGCCATGCGGGCATGCACAGTTTCTCTTTTAGATCGGACGCCATGTTGGCTGCTCTCGCTTTTATCTCCTCCTCAACTCCAGGCGGGATTACTATGCCAGACCGGCAACTCTCCCGACGGATCCGCACAATTACGAACGAGCGCATGAGAAAGCCCAGTATATTGGGCGTAAACATAACAATGCCCCGATTAAATCTGAAGCATTCTTTTAGAAATATATGGTAGAAAAGCGCAGCGCGTGATCTATGAGATCGCGATTCTCTTTTAGATCGGACGCCATGGTGGCTGCTCTTGTTGTCATATCCTTGTAAAGCGGAATTACTATGCCGGCGATAGAGTGTGATGGCTCCTTGATACCGACCTCTGACGGAGACGAAACGATGACTTCTTGATACGCTTGTGCTGACTGCTTTCGTGCCATGTTTCGCTATAGTCATTTTCACACTGTAGACAATGGATTTACACTTAATCATCCGTTTCAAATTATCGTGCATGAACCCTCTGAGAGGACACGCATACTTCGGAATCTTGAAATCCCTCGCTTAGTACAATGTATCTGTATCTATGAATTACATTTGCCATGGTTCCGATCAAAATGAGACTCGCTCTTTCACAAAAAACAGAGAACGCTTAAAACCAGACGACTCCAAAATTGCTTCTTACTATGCAACAATATCATTTATTATCATTTCCTCAGATATCTCGTTCTCACCGCTCGTCGATCTCCTGTAGACTCTACAAATCGCTTTGCAAGGACTTCTCTCGCATCCTTCGTCTGTGTTGAGAAACATCAAACATGAATGCACATACTTACAATCAAAAATACCGAAAAACAAAACAAGACGACCAGAAATACATCCGCCATCATCAAATCGACCAACCGCTCTCGTGCGATATTACTGCAAGGACGTATATCTTTCCAACACCAGATTAATAATTCCTTGTGCAAATACGTGTCACAGAAACTGAACACGACTAGTCCGCTGAAGAACAGCTCTGTGGAAGGACAGAGCCCAATGGCTAACCCCGAAATGCCTCAATCCTGCTGTCATGGTACTCACCGACCCACCATGGTTACAAATTACACGTTACAACCAATCCGTTCGCAAAACAAGATACAGATAGCCAACCTGCTGTCCAATTTGTGACAACACTTCAAGAATAGTTTTCAATCAGGTGATATATTTATTACACACTCCCCACCAACGAGACTGCTAGGACTAAAGTTTTGTGCATCTCAACCGGATTCCTGCCAAAGAGTACGTAAATAACTTCTTCACAATCTCAGAAATAAGAGACAGTTTGTTCACGAGTAGCGAGCAAATGCACGCGTCTCGAATTTTTCGGATGTATAGACATGCTAGATGTATTTTCATTTTCAGGCCCTCGATCCCATCTGCTCCGCGACAATCGACATGGTTTATCTTGTAATTCAACTGTAGCAAAAGCTCTCAACGAATGTCGTTTATGAATCGGTTCCACAAATGTCCGTTCCGAGATTATCCTCTTCTCCTTCATCGCATAATTAAACGCCTTTGCAAAAACACAGATCTCCGCTACGGTGTGAATATGATCATATTGCGAAGAAACGAAACCTCCTCGGATGAACTGCATGGATCACCATCACTAAGATCGGGAGTAGGCGTGCGTCTCAATCCAGGACAACACACATTTTCGTCGCTGCCTTGCGCATTTAGATCGTCGATATTATTGTGCCTCTGCAGGATGCGGCTGCTGCTGCTGCTACTTGATCCAGTGAAGAGTGTAGATGGCAAGCTCCTGCTCCTCCCTAAAAGTATAGGTGATCCCGATCCGGACCCACTCGGGACTCTGCCGCTGAGTCGGAGTGGAGCGGAAACATGGCCATTCGAATCAGCCAGGTCAATCTGGTGCATTCTCGATCTTGTACACACTTCCTCCTCTTCATCGAATAAATCCGCTAGGTCCGCAATTTGTGGTGGTTCATCATGTTGTGGTGTAGGTGGACCTTCGCCCACGTACAGACATTCCGTTGAGGCGTCACTGGAATCTTCCTCCTCTTGTGCATCAACATCCGCATCATGTTGTTCATCATTTTGCTCATCGCCGCCCATGAACAGAATTTCTGTTGGAGCCTCACTCAGAATTTCCGTTGGAGCCTCACTGGAATCTAAGTGAGGGTCACCTCCATGATCTGATGTCGAAGTATGATGTCGAGGCACTGCTTGCTCGGTTCGGTTGCCGAGGAGACCACGGAGAAAGTCATCGCGACGACCGGAAGGAAGATCTAGATCCCGATCCAAGGGCTCAGGACGAAAAGGACGCCCCCGTGGCCGTGTCTCCGCAACTCTCCTAGCCAGGGTACGCGTGCTCTCACGCAGAGTGTCCTCATATTGTCTGACCAGGTCTAGTAGTTGCGCAAATCTTCTATCAGGATCACCTGATTGGTCAACAGCAGGAGCCACCCAAGGATTATTGCGCCCCGGGTTGCCTAGAAGATTGGAGTAATACGCGGGTCGTGCCTCCTCCAATAATTCTGCATGCACCAAGACCAATACTGATGTCGCAAAAAATGCAACGAATGCAAGACACGTTTTCGCCATCTTCTTCTTGGTTGATGAAAGAAAGTATAGTAAGATGCCAAAAAATGCTCTGTTCGAGAAAAAATAATCAAACTTAATAGACAGGAAATATTTGCCGTTTAAAATCAACGTGCTGTCCTGAACCCTGAAGGATGAGATCGGATCCACATGACTTGTTTCATTTATTTTTGATGCTACAAATAAAGGATTTCCATGCTACAGACGTCACTTACACCGTCGCCTTCCACTTACTGACAACTAGCACTGAATCACTAACGTCATTGTGGGAAAACTAGGGGCCGCTTATCTTCCTCGCACATCATATGAAAATCGCCAGAACGATAGCAAATCCGTGCCGAAGAACGACGCAAATAAACGACCTGCGCTTCGAGATGACCGGCTATGCATCAAATACATGCGAATGTGTAAAAAGGGAAGATTGTTGAGATTATACAAGGCCGTGTTGAAAGAACTGTTGTACGTATGAATGATTCCAATGATCGAAATGCCGCCAGATGTTTGAATCTAGTATATTGCCAACCTACGCATCCGTGCACAGATAATATTCTCGGATCGCCGAAAGGATGAAATATCGGGAGAGTGATCTGATCAAAAAGACACAACACTTTGGATTCGATAGATCGTAAACTTTGACGCAAAGAAATAGACATACTCCAGACTAAAATTAACTGACTGAACACTCAACTGAAAACAAAGACATTGCCTCATCGTATAGTACCAAAAAACGCTTTTCTTTCGACGGTTTGGCGAACGCCAGCATTGTGAGGGAACTCGTGTTCTCAAAAAACAGACGAACCAAACTGTCGTACTGTTCACGAAAAGAAACGCTAAATGGGAATCGCTAAATTCCCCGAAAATGTCAATTACGTGCACGTACCTGCCGGACAACTGTTAATTCACTCTTAGTTCTTGTTCACCAGCAAGAATCTGTATCAGCAAGAATGCGCTGTGCAGAAATGAGACATCCGCAAAATTGCAATCCTTGTATTTCGTTTTCGTTCTCTATTTAGTATCTTAATCTCACATTGACGTTGCTGAAAGAGCGCAATCATCGTTGGTTTGCGTGATTTTGCGGAGTTTATGCGTGTGATTCATACAAACATAGAACCGTGTCGATATAATGTAATATTCTACTAATCTAACAGAGTGTGCCCGTGCGGCGCCCTATAAATAACTAGAAAAGAGCCGCGCAGGCAGGGGCTATGGTACAACCACGTCTACACAGCTGTCTGGAAATTAATTACGTACGTATCATTCTCGACGAATACGTTTTCAGCAACAGCATCAAGTACTAATAGAATTTCTATTTATTCCTCGATCGCGATGAATGTATCAATCCATGAAATTGCTGACAGAGGGCCCAGACTTCATGGAAGAGTTGTAGTACGGACGACGGAGACTCCCCTGTTGAAGTCTAGTTTGATGTCTTGCTTGACAAGGCGACGATCTGGGTAAATGTAGCGGGGATCGTGATGGTAGATACGGACTCCCGGTGCCTCATCTTTCGACCGCCTGACTCTCGGATTGTTGTGGCACCGGTCATTTTCTCGAGTATTCTCCCAATCTAGAGTGCCCCATAGCCACACATCCGGCATGACACTCTCATCGGGCACGATCTCGCCTTCCACTTCCACTACGTTTTCCAACTGATGTTGTCCCCAAGAGATGACCGGCTCTTCGTCAGTAATACTGGGTGGAGTGCTGGGAGTGCGTGCAGCACCACGAAGAAACGGAGCAGTGGAGCGGCCGAATACATGACGAAGAGGAGTTGTACTGTTCCGCAGTCTCGATCGACATCGACGAGAACAGAGTAAGATTCGAAAACTCAATAGCAATCGATAGAGAATATTGCTAATACGACCAGTCCGCTCAAGCAAAATCAGGTCGAGCATATCACTATCAAGCCCGTCATGAACATCGAAGTCATGTCTTTGCTCAACGTGCTCGGAGCTGCTGTAGTTGCTGGAGAAAATAAATGAAGCTTCGTTTTCGTTATCGGAATCATCGGAATCATCTGTCCCCCAATCTTCAGGATAACGGTCGCCTGTCCCCCAATCTTCAGGATGACGCCTCGGACGGATTGCTTGTTGATCAAACAACCACGTCAGACCAAAACGTGGTTGCTCAGACTCGGGAGAAGGTGCAACCCAAAGATTCCGTTCCGGACTCTCCAAACTCGAGTAATACTCCGGTGCTTCTTTCGGCAACTCTGCATGCACCAATGCTGGCGCCACAGAAAGAAATACGACGAATGATTCAAGACGCGTTTTCACCATCTTTTAATTTATCATTAATTTGGCTGAGAGATTTGATACGATCTGAGAGTAGATAAGAATAGAATGAATGCTGTCTGTTCGTGTTAAGCATCAACTACTTGCGGTTTTTTATCGAATAAATTGACGCGCTGTCCTGAGGGCTGAGACGGGTTATCTTTATTTTCCTTTCGTGCTATAGACCATTGATTTACACTTCTTCTAAGTTGACAAATGAAATCGCTGAGCATGCAACGACGGACGTCGTGCTCTTGCAAGGAAACTACTCTGCGCTGCATATATTAATGAAAATCGGCAGACGCCGTCGCCGATGTCGGACGCTAATGAATGCAGAACAGCCGGCGCAAAATAATTTCGTTCCTCACAACTATAACTGACTGGCTTTCCAAATGACACGTCTGTCAATGAAAGAATGTGCACAGGCCACAGCCAGGATAGCTGAGATAATTCATCAGACAGAAACGGCCGTAAATGTCTTTCTTATCGGGATCATCCAATGAAATTGAAATTAAATCAACGAAACACAAAAATTCGAGAGATCGATCGAAAACTTTGCTGCATCACGAGAGACAGAATTCTCTAAGAAACTTTGCCAAACCAACTGCGCGTGCATTCACCATTATCAATCGCGTGTCACATTGACCTACATGATATCGACGGCGAAACTGAACACTCACAAGACGACACAGAGCTCAAACAAAAACAGAAGACGTTTTTCTTTCACCATATTTTTTTGAGAACGCCGCTCTGAGAGAGCTCGTTCCGTGGGAGGACAGAGCCAAAATTTCGACACAATGTCAGACTTCAATCGGACTGTCCGCGAAGAGACATGCTCAGTGGGGATCACTGAACGTCTGTTACGTGAAAAACGTAACTGCCTGTACAAAATGACTGTAGTTCTTCGTTTCACTTTCTATTTACGAAAACTCCGTCAATAAGAGTCTCTCTGTGATGTGCCGTAACGAAATACAGGTGTTGTGCAAAAATGGGAAATTTGCAAAACTCCTGACACTATTTGTTCTTTAGGCGCCCTTGACAAGAGTTTTATTGAGTAATATTAGAAATGGAAAACGTTCGCAGCTTTGATAGAATACGAGATCGTGACATGACTATGAATCTAAGACATTAGCGTCAATTTCGTGAAAACACTTGTGCTCTGTGTTCATCGCTCTGTCCTGAGAATATAATTTGTCCAATTAAGACTAATCACAATAGATTCAGGCATCTGTCATTATCTTCGACTTGCTGCGGTGCTAGTAAGCTGGTTTTTCACGCTTCTAGGAGGACAACCAATTGGTATTTCTACTTTGCCACGACTGTTTGATTGTCCTTCACTTTTAGAATCCAGAGACAGGGACACCGACTTCACCCTTCTCTCATGACAGGCATGATAACTATGGTGAGATCATGTACTATTTGATCTATGAAATGTAAACACTATTGAAATGTATTGTAAAGAATACATTGTGTAGTCGATCATCGAATATCCTGACCTGTTCTGCGTGTTGTAATTTCCTCGAATAGTGCTGCCAGTTGCAACGCACATCCAGCTGGAATGAAAGATGCAGACGGTCGTCGAGGAATGCTTCAGCTGCATTTACTTAGCTTGTTCAAATAATATCGAGTTGCGCTCGATTTGTGTGTTTGTGCGTGGGTCAGTTGAGACACGAAGTTTTATAACTGACTTTTCTGCCAATATCTTCCATCGAATTTCAGTTTTTGATTGTTTCTGGAACACATTTAGGCTTTTCACGCGTACACTTTTTATTTCATTGTTGTCCAAATGAAACCCTCGATGTGGGACCGCAGGGTTTGATTTGTCTCAACAATGATGAAGATACTAGACGTATTGTCGATACGAAATTTTTACTGTAATTGCGCTATATAAAGGAGGAATCATACATCCTCTTCATCTGTTAGACGAAATTATAACCACTCATAAACTATTTACCGCATCAGAAATACCACTTCTGAATGAATAGATCCCTCGATGACCGATCGATGGATATTTTCATTTTTTTGTGCGCTTCAGCAATCTAACTATTGATCTTGCTAGATTCACTGTCTGACATACTGTGTCCGTCTGTACATTATCCGCATTTCAGACTATGGTTTTTTACGTTTACCCGATGATCTGCGTTTTTTTTGTGCGCTGTAAGAAACGTCTTGTCTTCTACGATTGTGTGTGCATCTGTTTATCTCCAGAAATACGTCCGAAGATATTAACTTAGCCGTTTATCTCTTCACATTTCGAATCTGAGTGGGGTCTTCTTCTTCTGATCTTGACAGCACTACCCGACACGTGCGCTGAGAAGAAAATCGCAAAGACAACCAAACCCAGTTTGAAATTTGGGATTTAGACACACATATAGAATTTAGAATTCACTTCCTCTCGCTGCTAGTCTAACACTTCGACCCTCCTGCGATGCAACACATAGAGACAAATAGAAAAGAGTCGCACAAGCAAGCAGGGACTAGACTCGTAGAAAAACGTCGTTCTCGAGATTAATTACGTATAGTTGAAGCTACGAAACTTTATTTGCACGTCGCTGTCAGTTGTTTTTCTTTATCGCTGTCATCTCTGCTGGCAGAAAACGCTTTGCAACGTAATTGTGAAATGTTTTTTCGGAAAATACAACCAACTATAGACATTGTTTCTGCAATGACTGCACTTTGTAGTGGACATTATAGTGTAGATCATCTTCGCGGTCCATCTTCTTATACAGTTGATGGAGTGTCAAACTCATCACCAGTCGCCCTTCACGAACGTATCTTCGTTTTTTTAGAAGAACCACTCAATTTTCGCTGTAATGTGTGATGACTGACATGAAAAAGTCTGTAGCTTCGCGCGAAATCTACACTGCTTTCATCTTTCTGAATTGATTTTTGTTTAACTTGATGCGTTATAGTAAAAGTTATCGAAATTCCCCTTTGCGTGGCGACTGAGTATAAATAAAACTGAACAATTTAGAAGTGTGTTTGGATCTCAAGAAAATAATCAAATGTCAAATCAGCGTTGAAATTTCAGAGTTTTTGTATTAATCTAAGGCCTTGAATGAATCTAAAAATCGTAAATCGTTTTCCGTATAGACATAATTCGTAAATCTACTCATCGTAGTTCATCATATCGTTCTAATAAACAAACAAAAATCGTATTCCATAAAAAAAGCGCTTGTACCATTAAAAACTGACTTCATGATCATGATTCTTTTCCGAATAAATATTTACCGGACTTTTTCGAATAGCTAGTACCAGATGTCGATCTCGCTAAAATATCGCCGAAAATTGTCATCTGCGCCACTGCGACATTGCGGCAGACCGTTCTAAGACACCACCTCTAAGACACCACTATATATAGATCGACGACTTTGCGCCTTGACTTCAACATCATTTACTTCGTCATCTGGTTCATCACGATGACTTGACAGTTACATACAGCTTGATTCGCTTTTTTTGGGAAATGTTTTCTATACTTGCGATTGCGTAGTTGCTAAAAATCCGTGTCTATCACTGAATCAATACAAATATGAACTCCACTCATCCCTACAGGACCGTTGCCCTCAGACACAAATCGACTAAATATTCACAAATCTGCATACGTATCATCCAAATTGTAATTTCTAAGGCATAAGTTTTTTTGCAATATTTCTTATCCTTGTAATTTCCTCAAGGAGACTCGTACTGCGTCACTCACCTACCACTTACTCTGTTGAGGCCTCATCTCCTGCTGGGACAGGGATGGTCGATTCTTGCTGTGCCACTTCATCTGCGTGAATATTACCGGTTTTTTGTTCGCAATTTTGACCTTCCACATTAGGCGAAGAAATCATGTCGTCGCTCGCGGCTGTTGCGTCAACATTCTCGTCTTGTGCACCAACACCACAAGCATTATCGTTCGCGTTTTCCGTGCCTACAAAATCTCCGTTTTCCGAGACTACCATGACATCGTTGTTGTTCGTTCCGACCAAATGAATGTTATTATCGTCGGTCTCATCTCCCATCATCAGCGTGTTTCTCTGCGAGTGATCCATATCAACAGACGAGCCAACCGAGGATTCTTCCGCTCCCTCCACATCCGACGAGCTCATGAGGGTTGAGGGCGTGGTTTGATGCTGGGTAGCGTGCTGGAACAAATATTCAGCAGCGTGTTCCTCGACTTGTAAATGATGATGGTTGTTCAGATTGTTACTATTCTGGCTGTCTTGCTGCTCGTGAATATTTGTTCCAATTATCCCTGCAGGATTATACGAGGACGGACCAGGTGCAGCGTTGACAACATTATCCACGACATTGTTGTTATTGTTATTCAGGCCATTGAGGTAGTTATGGAACTCGGAGTGATGTTGCTCCCCCGCAATATGGTCGAAACTACCATGCTGATAATTTGGATTGTGGATGTCCTGACCGCCCATATTGAATTGCTGGCCCTGCTGATTGTTGTAATTATTCTCACCGACCACATTGTAATTCACATTGTCATCACCTGCTCCATCGAAGTCATTCGATGACAATCCCAGTTCCGGCATTATATCTTCGTGATTGATATCGTCGCCATAGTTGCTGCTAGGGTGCATGAGCGGCGACGCCATTTGACTGCTACCGGATCTGAACAAATCTTTCACAAGATCTGGGAGCGCATGTCTCCCGTAAGGCTGGACGCAATACTCATTGAGGAAATTCCAATATGCGGTGGCAGCATCATGCATTTCCATGTTCTCGTAGTAAGAGCGATCGTCACCTAGAATGCGGAATTGCGTGGTGAGAACTGGCGAAGATTCGAACTTCTTATTCAGGAGTTCCTGCTGCGTGGCTTCCGGTGTGGAACAAGTGGCATTGGGTGCGCCAAGAGAAGTTGAAACTGCTGTGTTATTTGCGTTAGCAGCAGTTTCAGCTGCATTGGTACTATTGCTGCTCGAGGAGGCACTAGAAGAAGTGGCTTCTGGCTGACTAGATGATGTCGGAGTCGATGTTGACTCTACCTGTTGCACAGCTGGTGTCGTGTTGTTAAGCACATCCGCATACGATCTCCTTGGAGGGTTTGGTGGGGAAGTAGATGTGATTAGTGTGCTGCTGGTACTAGCAGCTAGGTCATTCAAGTTGATGACATTCTGCTCCTCTGAAGGTCGCCAACTAGTTTCGTTTACCTCTTGGATGTGAAGGAGGTCTTGATCTTGTTCTGCTCCTCCCATCAAGGACACTTGGTCCACCGACATTCTGAGAGTATTCGCTTGGTCTTGTTGTGCCATCAAAGCTCTTGAGCTAGGCTTCTTTTCCACGATCAATGGACCTGTCAGGTGTCGTGTGCTTTCATCGTATTGTTGGTTATACATGGAGAGGTGCTGATGTCCCCCCTGCAAAGAACTACAACCATTGTTGAGTGGGTAAGAATTAGGCGAGTTATTTGTGCTGGATGAGTGCTCGAAATCCAGTATCTGCAGAGGCGGACTATTTGGAGAGGTGTTGGAATCCCGCTCCGTATTGTGAAGACACTGTGGGAATTGCCCAGAGTTTTCATTGGAATCTTCTCCGGGTGATTGGTCGTTAATATTCCCACCTGTTTTATTGTCTGCTGCAGCTGCAGCTTTATCTTCTCCGGTCAATTGCACGATCATCATGGTCATATTGTCGCCTGAAACCATCACACGGCGGATGACGCTTTGGCAAACTTCTCCGAGATCGACCTGGGCGAGCAACTGTTGCGACACCTCCGAAGGTCTGCTAGTAGTCGTTGTGGCGGTGGAGGGAGAGGTTGACGTTGTTCCGGCTGGGGACGCGGAATTGGACGCATCTGAATTCTTCGTCGACAATGAGTTGTGCGAAGCAGCTGTAGGTGATCTAATGCCGTTCTTGTATTCTCGCTGTTGAATTTCTTGTGTCTGTCGAGTGATTTCCGACAAGACGAGCTCGATGAGTTCCTCGTTCGTTAAGACGTCGAGAATTCCGTCACAGGCGAGCAGAATCAAATCTCCCTCTTCCATCTTATTCATCTCATAAATCTCTGGCTCTGGGCTGAATTTCTGCTCGATAGGCGTGAGATTCATGTCGTCTTTGAAATTGAAATCTCCGAGTCCTCGACTCAGTGCCAGATCTCCATCTAGACGAGGGCATCCCCAGTAGCAGGCGCCTGGTGGGCCCCAAGTTGCGGGATCACCGGCTTGCAATACGAAACCGCCCGCTGACTCGATTCGATCTCTTTCGTCTGGTCGATCTGGTTTGTGATCCTCTGATGCGAGAAAGCGTTCGCAGACAAACTCGTAGAGGGGCTGCTGCTCCGTGACGTCTTGGAGATGATTCTTGTACATCGAAGCATTATCTTCTTCGTCGTCGGAACTACCCCGTCTAACGTTGTCTGCTTGCTCTTGCTGGCCATCCTGACTGGACAAACACACAGGCGGGTCTTGAGTGAGTGTTTGCTCCTGAGTTTGGACTTGGCCATCTTCTGTTTGCTGCGTGGAGATAACTACTGGAGTGCAAGCAGTTTCTCCGACAGCCTGCTCCTCTACATTCATGGCAGCTGAAGAACTATCAGGCTCTCCTGAAGTGGTGTCCACTGCTTGATCGTTCTGCTCAGTCTGCTCTTCTGCCCCAGATACCGCTGGGACAATTACGGTCGTAACGGTCGTAGTATCATCGTCTCGCACAATATCTTCAGCAAATATGATATCCGTCGAGGAGTCGTCTGACATTACCGCTCCAGATGAATTGGATTCGGGCGAGTTGTCTACTTGTAATGAATTGCTGTATGAGCCGCTTTCAGCATTGGCGACGTGGAAGAAAGAGCTGGTCCTTGTTCGTCGATTACTAGCGATACGTTGGGGCGTGGTCGGGGCGGTCTGTTGTCTAATCTTCAAGAGAATTCCTCTCGAGTCACCGGCATTCGCCAGATAGCCATGAAAGTACCGCGGTTTTCTAGGAGCTGATGTGGCACTTTGACTTTCTTTGCTAACAGTAACAGCAACCTCTTTGTTTCCAATTCCACTCTGAGGCCCTACGTCAACATCAATCTCTGAAGTGCTCTTGTCTATAATATTACTGCTTTCACTAGCAGCAGGAACTACCACATCATGATCAGCTGATATTGTTTGCTCCTCACTCTCACCCGGAACAGCAGCTCCAAGAACTTCTTCAGCAGAACAGCTTGTGGATCCGCTAGACATTGTGCTGTGTCGTGGTCGAAATCCAGCAATGATCGCTGTGCATCCACCGTATTCTAGTGATTCGTCTTGCATTCTCTGTCGGATCTGTGCATCGCAGGTCAAAAACGCCTGTTTCAAGCCGTAGGAGAGATGATGACTTCTAGTAGTACAGGAGTTGTTACCAGATAAATCGAACTCGTGCTCACTGCATTCCGTCGACGGGATCGAGTGCGGATCTTCTACTGTGGTGGCTGAGGCTAAGTTGTTGAGGATTGCTTGTTGAGTCTCAGAGTCTTGTTCCATAGTAGTAGTGCTACCCATGATGGAAGTAGGGGGAGCTTGTTCCACAGAGGAGTAGGTCGTGGTCGGAAACCTACTAGTACCTACTATACGGGTGACAACAGTCGGTTCGTCACTGGATGAAGTTGTTTGCTCATTATTATTTGCGTTAGAAGTGCTAGCCGTACTAGTTGTATTTGTTGAGACGAGATCGTCGACTTCCATGCTAGTTGACGTTGATGTCGACGTTGCATTGTTGATCTCAACATTGATATCCTCATCCACCTCCATCGCAACCTTATTCAAACCACCTGGATCGACTGGTGTGCCTACTTCTATGTTCTTGTCATTTCTTCTTGCCTTGTTCAACAACTCCGCGGCCGCTTTTTCTTCGCGTCTTTTCACTCCCTCCGCTTGTCTTTGCTGTTGCTCGACATCTGTTGCCCGATTCAAGTGCTGTGGCATCAATTCAGCGGCGAGCTGCGCAGCTCGTTTACCGGAATGGCCGTCAAACACCGCGTACGTCGAGTGCCCGGCAAGAGAGTCCGCAGGGTTGAAGAAATGCGTGTCTTCGTGGTGGTAACGCCAACCCTGGCATTCAGCCACAGCGACGCGGGACAAAGGCCCCTGCTGTCGCTGAATGCGACAAACTTCGACTGGTCGAGAGAGCTGATACATCTTTTATGTTCTAGTCTTTTGATGTGTGACGAGAGATAAATCTGTAAATCCTCTAGGTTTGTTCTATACGGAAACTGTAGTATCTATCTTCGTTTTAATAAATGTCCTCGGTATCTATCGTCAAAAGATCTAGATCAAAGACAATACGTCGGACAAATTCACACTTTTTGTGGTATCACAACTATCAAAGACTATATCAAAAGTATCAAATTCTCGCAAATAGTTGTCAAAATTACTACGAAATTTTCAGACGACTCTCACAGGAGACAAATATAAGATGCCAAATCAAGTTGACTATAGTATGTCCGAAAAGCGACCTTAGTAATACCTAAATTTCTATATTCGTAAAAATAGATGAGGATGACCTCTCACATAAGTTACTCTAGACACATCGAAAGAATTCTTAGATGGTGTTGTGTGGTCACTATTGACAGAATTGTAGGAAACTTTGATCACTTTAGTACGGACTTTAGTACCAGCACTCTTTAGTCTTTACAGGCTATTTACGATCTACTGAATCAAGACACGTTTTTGATTCTTCGACACACGAGACAATTAAGATGAAGAATGCCTCTAGATAGATCGTGTAAAAATTTTACTTGCCGCTATGCCACTGTTTTCTTCGTTGCCACTCGGAATCAATTGTTGCTATGCCACTCTGGTTTAAGTATACGATCTCTGGGAATTTGCGCTTTTCTTGTATTTACGTATAGGTTGCAATAAACGTCTACAAGAAGTAGTCGATTGCTATATTAAGTTTAAACGTGATTGCTGTAATTTTTTCCGCCAAGGAACTGTATTCACGTTGTTCAAAATAGACTCGCCAGAAAATATTCACGATAGATTTCTTCCAGTATAAACACAGACTAAAAACTTGCTTTTGTACTACGTAATATATTCAAAGCGAAAGCCTCAAGGGACAAAATTTGAGTATTAGTATACGGGGGTTAAATATAATTGCTATTGAAAGGAGATATATAATCGAAAACTTCTGCGGATCAAGAATTGGGAAAGTGAGAATGAATTTTTCGCGTATTTATTTTCATCGTACTAGCCTTTTATCACCGACACCGTATGTCATCATACAATATATCCAAAATGAGCAGGTCGTAGTCAAATCGATACAATTCTGTGCAATATGCAGGTCATGTGAAAAAATATTCTTTGCAAGTGTAAAATTGTAAGGAGAATTTATCAATCTATAATTTTCAAAACCAGGCCGGATAAATTTCAGGAGGAATGAATGTAATCACGATGTCCCTATGATGGCCCACGAATTCCAGAAAAGAGTTGCCGATGAAATTTTACAGTACCACGATGTGTAAATGTAGAAAGACAAAATCGATCATGTAGAAAATCTAATGCTGATGAATGATGTCACGGTTCTATCTTCACAGTTCACAGAGCAGTTTGTAAATGAGAAATGAGAAAAAAATGAATCATGAGGGTCGTGATGCAACTTTATAATGTTTTCACTTTTCAGATGTGACAGCTAGACTATTAGTTTCGGAAATTGTATCTACGTATACCGTTCCCGGTGCGAGGATGTGGAAATGCAAATGGATGTTGTGTTGTCAAAAAAAATCACGTTGGTCATCACACACTCTAGAATGTTTATGCACTAAAATAATTTGAACAACAGAATGGAGTTGCACAAAATCAAACGAAATTGATGCTGGATGACGGGATAATAGGTATGCACGAAATTTTTTGTTGGTGCACGATGTGAAAGACGACTTTAGTGGATGAACGAACAGGTCACAACATGATGCATTTGGAAAAGAAATTCAGTGTCAAGAGGTAGCTGTGATTTCGCATTCTGGAACAAAACAGGCATACGCATAACGAGAACATGACGGATGATCCACGAAAGCGATCCTGCTGCCGAAATACCGAAAGATTATGTAGTTCCTCTCGACTATTCTAATTGTTCGCACGAGCACCAGTTGGATCATGACTGGTGCTCCGAGTCGCTGAAATGCGCCTGACCCAGAACGGTGACGTGTCGCTGCTAGACTGCCGTGCCGTTTGCAAGCTAAACAGCACTGAAAGCTGCAAAACCTTCTGCAGCTGCTGTTTCGCGTTTTTTGGG
>JACKZZ010020644.1_pt1 | contig 18303 bp, 25 predicted proteins | sample 8027871 | NCBI WGS metagenome assembly JACKZZ01 (sample SAMN15724774, study PRJNA655200) | protist metagenome | isolation source: fluorescence activated cell sorting (FACS) single amplified genomes of... | place: USA: West Boothbay Harbor, Gulf of Maine | collected 2000-07-19
CCTGTTGAGGATGAGCCCGTTGAGGATGAGCCCGTTGAGGACGAACCTGTTGAGGATGAGCCTGTTGAGGATGAGGATGATGGAGAAGATGTTTTTGAAATAGAAATTGACAATGTTGTATATTACACGACAAATGAAACTGATGGAACTTTATATAGTATTGATAGCGATGGACAACCTGATGATGTAGTGGGTTTCATTAAAAATGGTGAACCTCATTTTACGTAATGAAATGAAAAGTAACTTCAAGGCACTTTGAGTCGTCCGTTGGTTTGATGCTATGACACTATCCTTATGCTAGCAGTGTGTTTATATTATGAAATTACAAAATATAAACCATTATTTATCAACACAAACACCATGTTTTTCTTTAACCCACTCTATTATTTTTTCATTGGCACAAGTGCGGTATTTTCCCGGAAATCCACTTAGTGAAAAAAAACTTGGTGTTTTCATTTTTGGTTTTTTAAACATAAGATAATCACCCTTCCCAGTCTTTCCAATGCGTATAGATAACCATTTATTAATCTGCCTTAGAACGCCTGGGATCACCGTTTTACCAATATCATTTTCTCGTTGCACTAACAATTTATATACATCTGAGTACGTAAGGCTTCCAACATTTGAATCACCAACATACTCTAAAGCAACCCTATTATTGTCCCATTCGGCATAATATCCATATTTACCCTTTTTAATATAAAGATTTTTTCCTCTATGTTTGCCGAGTTCCATTGCTGGTGGGGATGATGTGTTTTCATTTGTTGCAATGACGTCTTCTAACGTTAATTTACTTTTGGCGTTTTCAAAATCAGTAATACTGAGATCTGGTTTCACTTTAAGAAATATAGTTTGGCCAGTTTCGTTGGATGTTTTTATACACAAGCCATATTTTCCATCAATGACTGTGTGTGTGTCAGATAATTCATATGAAAAAGTTGATGTGATGCGATTTTGAGTTAGAGAAATTAATTTATCTTGAACTAATTGGGAATGGCATTTAATACATATTTCGCTCCAAACAGAACTACCTTTGCAAATATTATCCAGTTCCTGTTCAATACTTTTTAGGTAATTGTATGAAAAATATGTACTGTTGTATTTTTCTAGAATATTTAATGTAGATATGCCTGGTGGTTCTATTAAAATACAGTGGGTCGAATTTCCGCATTCTCGTGTTGTCATTTTTTCATATATTGTTGAGCTATCCATACCCAATATATAATCATTTAATGTTAAAGATACTCCCTCAAATGTTTGCTTTTTAATATATCCATTTTTTTTCATTTTTGTTATAAGTCGGGATAACGATGCAATATTTGTCACATTCATTGTACTAAATAACTTTCGAATAACATCTCCCTCTTGATATGGTTTTACTGCATTTGTTATACCAAATTTGGCATTTGCACACTCAAATGCAATGGGAATATCGGTGTTTAGATTTTGTAAATAATTGTATCCCTCTTCTCCACCCATTATTTTATTTTCAACATTCAACCATCCTTTAAATGCCGAACATTTGGTTTTGTATATAAATGTAGTGTTATTTGGTGCTTCAATAGATGCCACTACGGTATAATTATGCGCTGTTGCCATACAACTTTGTAGTGTATGGCGCCAAATCAAATCATAAATTTGAATTGCCTTTGGATGTATTTCTTTGTTAAGGTCTCGTGCTAACACATCAATTGATGTTGGCCGGATAGCTTCTTGATTTTCTTCACATAATGTAATTTGGTGTATTTTGGTGTTTATATACTTTTGAAATAAGTCACCATACGTACGCTCTAAACGTTTTGTTACAGATTTTATGAAATTGTTACTATATTTGTTAGATGTTGTATATGGGCAAGTTATATAACCATGTTCATACAAATATTGTGCATGTTGTAGTGTATCAACTGAGGGTATATTAAGTTCGTCACATACCATACATAAAAAAGTGTATGGTGTTAGGGGGAGGGGTGGATTTACGATTGATTTTCTTGGTTGCGATACTTTGCAGTAAAATTTATACCCTTTCAAACTTTCTAGAAATGGTTTGACATTTTTTTCTTTTAATTTAACATTTAGTTCAAATGGAAGGGTTAGTCGTGTAAAATACCCCACTATTTGGTATTCAATATTTGGTGAATCTAATACACATTTGTTGTCTTGTATAAGACGTAATGTTGGAATTTGGGTACGATCTGCATATATATTTCTGGATGCCTGTTTCCAGATAATTGGAGAAAAGGTATAACTTATAAGCATGTCAATAACTTCTCTTGCACGACATGAATAAATTTTTAATAAATCCAATGTATGTGGGGTATTTAGTGCGTCGGATATACCGTGTTCAGTAAAATGGTTGATTTTTATGCGTTTTTGAGGTATTTGAAACATGTCACATATATGCCACGCCAAGGATTCTCCTTCTTCTCCACAATCTGTTGCAATTAAAATTTCCTCTGAACTTTTAATGTGTTCTGCTATTTTTTCAATTTGTTGTGTTTTTGCCTCGATATTGGTATATTTAATTTCAACCGTGTTTAAAGTGGAGTCAATAATTATGTCAGATAGTCTTGCGATTGTACGCAATATGCCGTGCGTTGGTATACATTTATAATCTTTGTATTCTTTGCTATTTGTAATTAATTCATTTATTTTGTTGCATTTAGTTGTAGATTCAGTTAGAATCAGGGTTGTCATTGTATCATATAAAAAAAATAATGTTTATATTATAATACACACACCATATGCACACATTACTTAACAACTGTAGCTTCGTTTAGAATCGGTGGGGCTGCTCCCACAAGCTTTGTATTCTTTGCGTACCACTCTTCTATATAATCGTTCTCCAATACATTTTGGGCGATGTGAGATACGTACTCGTACGGAGAGTTGTAAAAGAGTGTTTGGGGCTCACTTTCTTTGGGAGCATTAACATTACTTACCTTGAAATATAGCATTTCGTCCTTTGACCCCACCACGTGGGGAGTGATTGCATTTGTCACTGCATTTCGGATTCTTTGGCCAACCTTATTAGATGCATAAGCCGGTACATTGCGGTGCTTGGCATCCTTGGTCTTTGTAAAGTTACCATTTTCGTCGTAATGAACTTCTACCCTTTGGGTGGGTGGCTTTCCACCCTTTAGTACAATCTTATTTGATGCATTTGGAAACCAATGGAGATTGATATTCTGCATTTGATTCCACGTAGTATTGTTAATATCATCATTTCCGTCAAACGAAACGTTGTCGTTGTCGTATTCAGTGCTAATGTACTCGGTATTGGGCATTGTTATATTTGTTATGGTTGTTTGTTATGCACATCATAGTGTCGTGGAAAACAAATCATTTTTTTGTGTTTTTGGCGTGTTTACAAGATGAATTTTCTTTTTAAATCGGAATATTGTTTCGTGCTACAACTCGATCAAAATACCAATGTACACCAATTATCAGAATTATTGCCAAACCCACACCAATGACCATTGCTAATATTTGTACCATTATTTTTGCTGCTATTGTGGACAAATACAAATGTTCAATTTAAATCATTTTTTCAAATTTCCTTGCTTAAGAAGGCGAATTTCTTTCATTTGTGCTTGAATTGTTATTGTTTGGTCTTTCAGCATTTTTTCATGCCTTTTTATTATCGATTTTTGTTCTTCATTTGCCACAACTAATTGACGTGCTAATTTTGCTGTGTTGCGTTCATTCAAATCGCGCTCAACATCGGGTTTGTGTTTAATGTTTCCCATTTCGTAATTTTTTATTAAGTGGTGCACGTTAAGTAAATATGCATTTTTCAATTCATGTGCACCAACAAAACTGTCAATTGTAAAAGGTGATTCTGTCACACCATGTTCTCGTTGGTTGTCTATTAGGCATTTTTTATCAAGTGTATTTTGTTCGTGGGCTATAACAAGAATCGTTTTCAAAGTATCAAGTTGTATGAGTGGTGTAGTATATTTTTTCAAAAAATCTGGTTCCTCGGTAAAATTTCTTTTGTTTTCGTACCTGTGTGTTTCTAACAATTGTTTTTTAAATGCAAGGGTTGCGGCGGTTGAATGAAATTTTCCATATGGACCGCATTTATACATTTTTTTGTCATACCACATGTGCATTTCGGAGCAACCCGCAACAAGCATTTGAGGATTAGATTGAAGAGATTCAACTGCGTGGCTAACCCGGGATGGTGGGTAATAATCGTCATCGTCCATATAAATAATAATATCTCCACTACATTTTTGGTTCATCAAATTGCGTTTTTCTCCAAGAGGCATTTTTGTGTCGTATCGAAAATATTTAACCTGATATATTGGTACATTGTTTATTAAATCATCTATTGGATCGGTTCCATCGTCAATAATAATCCATTCTATTTTGTCGTGGGGGTAGGTCTGGTGTTCGATACATTTTATTAATAATGGAATAAAATGCCTACGATTATAAGTTACCGTGCATATACTAACAAAAGGGTGAGTCATTATAACAATTACAGAAAGAATTATTTAACCCATTTTCCAAAAAAAATGAATACAATTATTGTTCTGTATTGGTAGCATACAATGATACAATGGTATTTGTCGATATACTCACCATTTCCAAATCAAACTGCTTTGTTCCTCTTCTCGAAGCGATTATAAATAACCCAGTTATTTCACACGAAAAAAAAAATGAGGCGATATTTGTGATACAACATATAATTCATTTACGTGGATTTGGCAGAAAATTAACAGATACTGAGCAAAAATTAATTAATCTAGATAAGCCCAGTGATGAATTATGGAATAAAATGAGCAATATACTAGACGGAAGTATGAATCAATGTGGACAAACGCTATATTCTGACCTTGTTTATGATGCAGAGCATGACTATTTACAATATAAAAATTTGCTATCGGAATATAACTTAGCACATTACCTTCGTCGAAAATGAAACAGATCTTTTCACATATTCTCTAGTGCAGTTTTCTCTCCATGACATTCTCTGCACATTGCTACTAAATTGCTTGCTTCATTGCTCCCTCCATGTTCTAAACGTACATGATGATCTACTTCAAACCATGCATTTAAAATACGACTACATTTGCCACATTTCCAGCCCTGTGACGCCGCAACATATTTTTTTTTAGTTTCACTAACAGAACGTTTGGTTGTTTTTGAGTGTTTTGCAAAATTGCTTGCACTATTTTGTGGGATATTTGGAGTTGGGTGGGGGATATTTGGAGAAATATTTGGAACAAGACGAGAAGGTGGATAATTCTCAGTCATACTATGATGTTTTTTACTTAATGGCATTTTTATGACAACATCATTAATGCTAGTTATTAAATTAAACATAGATTTGGGTTGACGTTTAAATAATAAATAAACCGAAAATACACTTATTCCCACCATTCCCATTTGAAAATATTTTTTAAGTTCTGCTATTTTTTTGCTGTAAATGTTACCATGATAGAAATCGTACATTATCGCAGCAGAAATTATAATGGCAAATAATTCAGCCTTCATTAATACTTATATAGATAAATCCGATAAAATATCTCCCACTATAATATTATGCCATTTTTCACCCACCATACTATCAAATCGTTCAATGACGCCGTTGGAAATAGTGGAAATTACATGTATACTTTTGAGGACATTATAAATCTAACACAAATAAATGGACCAGATGCATGGTTTAGGGTATTAACGGCTATTCTTAAAAAAGCATGTCGTAATAATATAGGAGAAGGTTATTATGATAACATTAAAATATTATTTTCCAAACACCCAGCCGATATGAGTTTGGTTGTTATGTCCAACACACCTTTTATCCCCCCCAAATCAAGAAGAGACAACCCACTGCTATCACAGGTGGAACATAAAAATTGTACTATATTGGGTGTTATTATTACAGAAAAAAATGAGTGTAATGCGTTTCCTATGGTTCATACAATTAATCTCATCTGTTCCCATAGCCGCCAGGGGTCTTTTTTGATGGGTTTATATTTATACACTATTAAGCAACAAAATTTAAATATTACCAACGATGGTAGGCAACTGGGTTTGTTAGAATTGGCAAATGGTTTTATTAATATTGGGGGGCTTTGTATGTATTCGAAGTATGGATTTGAAATGTCATATGGATTTTATGGTGCAAAATGTTTTAGGGATTATAACAATCTTCCCATGGTTGTTAATGTTAAAAATACAAGTGCCGATGAAATAGTGAATATTTATAAAGGTATGGGTGCTCACGGTAAGCCCCCAATTTGTGGTGTTGGGGCAAATCAAATTTTGTTGGGTATGGTCTTAAATTTACAACGCTTTCTGGAATTTAAAAAACCTGGGTATATCACCCCATTTGAAGTGTCTGACGGTCATGTGTATAATTACGAAGAAATGTGGAAATTGGCAAAAAAAGATAAAAGTGTTGTTGAAGGTTGGGTTGATGCATTGTTAAAGGGAGAAACAACCGAGTCGGTTGAAATGCTTATTTCCAGAGCAAGCCAATTTATTGTACCTCCGCATCCGACTCAAAGGGCACCTCCGACTCAAAGGGCACCTCCGACCCAATCAATATCAAATACACGTAAACGTAGTGCAGTTACTGATGACAATCCATCTAGAAAACGGATGTAATGCGTTTTTATACGCATACTTTTATCAAAATACCACTATAAAGGTAATATAAAAATGTATGTAAATCAAATAATCAATGCCCTTATGTGGAATACTTTGTACTTTATAACCATGCTAAAATTAACTATTTTTAAGTATGTAAATTTTGTTTTGCCTTATCTTAAGGTATTTCAACAAGAGAAAACGTCGTCGTGGAAACTGACGTGTTACGACCCAGCAATGAGCAGTGTGTTTACAAGTAGCAATTTGTTAGATAAAACATTGCATGAGAAAATACAAACATTAAAAAAGAACGATATGTGTTCCACCATTGTTTTAAAATCTCCCGACAATGTTCATAAAATATGGACACCTAACAATATCGATACATTTTCACACACCCATAACAAATTAGTGCATTTCAAAAATGCATTTCCATCAATTTCTCTAACACACAATGGTACTTGTCATGAAATTGATTTAAATTGTCCAAACTTTATTTTGTATGCACACGGAAATTGTATAGATAAATATCTCTTATATTATTATTTGGTTGTGTTGATGAATGCAAAAAATGTAAAAAGTATACATTGCTTTGAGTATGAATTAGAGTTACTGGACGAAAATATAAATCTTCACCATTTGACACATGATGATCATATTGAAATATTAGATAATGGGGAGTACAAAGTTCATTTAGCGGATCCTAAAAAAAAATAAATATACATGCATTATAAGTAAAAAAGATGATATATTACAAGATGCAAGATTTTATGTTTGATATCGTAGGGTACACGTCCATTGTACTTTATGTAGTTATCGCATTGGGGCTATCAGTTGGAGCGCCTCGTTATTTAAATGATCTGCAATATTACACAAAAATATATGTTTCACTATTTTTAATTATTAGATTCAATCCATTTTACAATCCAACATTTACTAAATTGGATGGAAAAATTGCGTTTAGTGCAGGTGTTTTTTTACTTTCTACAACTGCGTTTGTAGATTTATTTTTAGACCCGTACAATTATTTATTTGAAAAATAACGTGACCAGCGGGCCTGCTTGGGATTTGGATTATCACACAAAATTTTCCAAATAATTTTGTGTAAATTTTGCTCAACGAATGGAATGCTAATTTTTTTGTTCTTCTTTGCCAAATTGACAATAACCATAAATTATACAATTTTTAAAGAAGAATAGATGCTTATTTTTTGGATTTCTTTTTATGGACAGCACGGCGTTGCATGGCAAAAAGAGTAGCAGGTACGATTGCCTTAGATACGGCTCCTAACAACCCGTTTCCACCTCTCTTGTGTCTAGTGCCTTTTCCCCTACGGTGTTTCTTTTTGCCCCCCTTTTGTGTTTGGTTCTTCATATTAGGGCCTAACATGGGTTGAGAATCTTCTGCGTTGGGACGACCTACTGGAACAATTTCATTGCTGTTCACAGTGCCCAAGTTATCCGCGGGCTTAATAGAAAATGTATTCATGAATTGGTCCCATCCACTGCCCAAGTTGGCGGTTTGCCAACCCCATGCACTTGGAGGATATGAATTTCCTCCACGCTTCTTAGTATTTTGTCTACGGTGGGTACGCTTAGTTCGGGTTTTCATCCTATACATTTAAAAGCGAAAAAAATACAAAATCAGTGTATTATTATGTATTTGGTTTATAAATGGAAAAGATAAGAAATATAAGTCGATACATTGAAACAAAATGCGGAACCAATTCGTTATGTCTAGATACGTGTGAACATGATTGTTTAGAACGCGTGTATACACTTAACAATAAAAGGGGCAGTAAAACTCCACAAGCATGTTTTAATATTTTAAATGACTGGAAATCTCATACAAAATTACTAACAAATAATTATATCCAAAGTATTAGCATCATAATATGTGGACCAGTAAATATAAATGGAAACATAATAAACATGTCCTTATTTACACACGGGTTTAATCTTATAGGTAATTCCCATAGTTTTGTGTTGTGTGATTCATGGATGGGAATACATTTAATGAAATGTCGGAAAAAAAACACCCTAACATTACAGGATGTCACTGCATTCATGGAGAGTCTTCTTACACTTAGTCCAAATTTAAAACAATTTGATTTATTTTTTAATGATGATAACAAGAGCGATTGGGAATCACAAACGGAAAGTCTTAAGGGGGTGGGAGAGTGGACCCAGGAATATTCGTCTGAAGATACAATATCAAAATTGATACATTACGAACCCAAGTCTGACGTAAAATTTACGCTGGATATCAAAGTATATAAAATCCCGAGCGATTTATAAACTACATAGCAATGTTAAATGCAATGCAATGATTCCATCTGTTGGGTCGGGGCTATAATGCAAACTACTTACAATGAATGTTTAATAAGTGGTACGAGGTAATGCACCCCATGCGTATGGTGCAGAATTGAGATGCGTATTATAAATAGAGCCTTTTTTGGCGGGTGCCACACTTCCACCAGAGCGAACCCTACGTAAAGAAGAGCGTGTTCCACTGGGGTAATAAGATTTAGTTGAAATGGGGGCTTCTAGGGGTAGCCCAACTTTATAAGCAGATTTTCCCACGGCAATGCTTTTAGCAATTGATGTGCGCATCGAAGAGGGAATGGGTGCGGTATAATTAACATGTGAAGATATGGCATATTTACGGTTGTTAGATACATTGTGGTAGCTAATTGGTGCCGATTCTTTCCCCAATGCATCTTTTCGCGCTTTCTGTTCGGCACTTATTGCAGTTGCTCGCAAATACTGGGAGCGTGGTATTGTTCCTTGGTCCGAATAGATTGGTGTGACAAACTGAGGGGGTGTGGGGCGGAGTCCCTGTAATGTACCTAAGTTGTTAGGAGTTCTAGCTCCTGGGTATTTATTTGTGTTAAGAGGGCCTGTTATTAACGAATGGTTGTAACTTCCATAAGAAGATGTTCCAATAGAACGTGAAATTCCATATGAAGTGCTTGGCATATATATAAATATTCATATATTTTTATGTATCATCTTTATAATATATAGATGCCACATCAGGAACAACATACTTTGGGTAGGGGATTTAGAGGAAAAATGCCAAAACCAATCATTGTTCATAATAATTCAAGTAGTTTTTCCCGAAATAGACTACTTCTCAGAAATGCATGGAATACCACAACCTATTCTGGGGATGACGGTGAAATTATTAAGGGAAGCGTGACCCCCTTTAGAGGGGTAAATAATGCGGGAGATGTCCTAGGACGTGTTAATTACTCGTGTGGGGGAACCTGTCAAACATATCAAAGCCGTCCCCAAATCAAAGGATTAAAGGGTCGTTTTGGTGCAATTCAAAGCCAATGTGACGAAACACTTATCCCCCCATCTGCGTGCAATGTGAAGTATGTGTATGATAGTTCAGACTATGTAACATACTTAAAAAGGCGTGCGATCAACCGTAATTATAACGATAAATCATTTGGAGGAGACGAGTCAAGTGCTTCTCAATCTGCTCTTCGGGCAATTCGTAGATTTTAATAAGATAATAATATATAACAATGGGTCCTCAAGCGTCACGTCCCACCGAACTTAAGCCAAAATCTATAGGACAGATTATAGATTATATTGCCACCCATTACATATTAACAATGGACTTTGTCGGACTACATAAACTGTACGAGAAAGAATTTTGCAATAAAATGATAATCTTAACTGCAGATATTATTGAAAAAGATTTTACAAATATGGAAATAGAATATCTTGCACAGCGCATTAAAGATGGTGTTGAGGTAAATGATATGAAATCCGAAAATGTTACCATAGTAAATAGAGAAAACATAGACAACCAAGACCAAGACATCCAAAGTTCGGTAAGAAAAAGGCGGATGTGTGTTGCGATCTCTAAATTTTATGTCAAAATCGGGCACTTATTTGCAGCCATTGTGACTACATTAAATCCTATTTATATTTATAATAATGAAAATGGGGAACGTGTAACTGCAAATATTTATGAAAAGGGGAACATCCCTCCCAACACTCCCCGCCAAATTCTTAAATGGAATATTTGTGAAAAGAGAATCAATTCATTGAAGCGTGGTATGCCCAACGATTTGAGTGAGGCAAGTTCATTTACTATTCACCCCACTGTGTGTAGTATTAATATAACAAAAAGTGGTGAATTGAAAGATTTGGAGGATGAGCCTGGCATCCCAGAGTTGATGGATCTTTATTTTGATGACAAATACGAGAATGGAAAATTTACTGGTATGTCGGAAAAAACAGAAAAGGTATACCGCGAAGATCTAAAAATATTTTATGATGTATTTTCTGACAAAAGTGTTCCTTTTGACAAAATTGTTAGGTTTAGTGATATTAAACTAAGAAATTTTCGGAAACAAAATAATTGTGTATCTGGTGGTCCCCTTAACACACGAGTAACTGGAACATTATCTAACAGTCTTTTTGCTGATTATGCAGAAAATTTGAACGAAATGATGTATAAAACCGAAAAAAATCGAGACGCATTGTTAGGAATATTAAACAAACTATTTGTTTATACAACCGATCCATCCGGTAAAAGACGAACTCGGATTTCTCCCAATCTCACTGAAACAAAGTTACAAAACATTATTGGTGAAGCCAGGGGAATAATTATTAAGCTTTATCTGACATGTGAGATTAATTATGTCAAAGGAATAAGTATTTATGAAGCTATTGTCGAAAAGAAAATTTTCGAAACATCTAAAAATCAAATACATACATTGGAAGAAATGCGTAAAAAATTGTCTCAGGAATTATAATATGGATTGTCACCCAGTTTCATCCCACAGTACATTGTGGGGTTTTCACTATAATTGACTGGATCATGAATTCCAATATCTTTTGCATTTTTCAAAAGAAATTTAAAATTATCCCAAAATTCCGGTTCATGTCCGTTGCTAATAGTCATTGTATGCGCCAATTCATGTAAAACAACAAATGTTAGGGTATGCAAATCGATTAATTCTGTTCCGTTTTTTTTTTCATTCAAACAGAATGCCATAACGTCTCCTTTATTCTCGTTGTATGCAACATCGTCGCTCGTGGGCTGTATTTCGCATATAGTGTTAGGATTGAAATTTTCCACAAGACGCGTGACTTTATAATCATTCTTATATTTATTTTTTAAATACTTAATTAATATTTTACAATTAAGTGTTGCACGTGCTAACAAATTTGCAGCACTTTTCATTCTTTTGCGTTCGCGCACACAATATGTATTTCCATCAATTTTTGAGACAATGCATTTTAAATCGGGGTTAACAAAACGCTCCGCATATAGTACTCCCAAAAATAATGCTATTATAAGACCCACAAAAAAAAAGGCATTATTTCGAATATATTTATACAACCCAATAGACATACTATATAATACTGGTATGTTTAATTTCGTCGGTCCTTATATATTTATTCATAGTAGTACTCGTCCTCAGCGTATTCTTTGCCCGTATGTTTAAAACCCCAACCTTCAAACTTATCAATATTTCGGGGATGGAAACGGTTCGCCATCAAGCCTTCTAATAATCCTGTGTCTGGATTGTACATATTATTTTTCATTGCATTGTAGTCGTACTCAAATAGTGAGTCATTCTGCGACAGATGGTCCCAATTGATTTTGTCTTGGTTTTTTTCGAGCAGATGGATGGCATTTGGGTTCCGAGACAGCCAGTGCCAATTGATTTTGTCTTGGTTTTTTTCGAGCAGATGGATGGCATTTGGGTTCTGAGACAGACGGTACCAATTGAGTTTGTCTTGATTTTGTTCAACGAATGAAACCAGTTTGTACATGTTGTAATTTATTTAAGTCATAAGTGTGTTATGGAGAAAAACTTTCATTTTTTCAATTTTTGTTTGTGTGTGGTCCTAATAAATTTTGCTCCAGTTTTTATAATTAAATGGCGCCACAATGACAGAACTTAATTTAGATTTCCAATAATCAACACGCTGTTCCATCGCGATGTCTTTCTTTGTTTGGGGGTAATGTGGGATAGTTGCCATATTATGCTCTTCCTCGGCGGTCATGCGTGGTTTATAACCATAACAATTAACACCAAATTTAAGTGCAGGGTTTTCCATATATCCTCCATTTACCCCAGGTCGCCCACAATCGTGCTCATGTCCCTCAATATCTTGTAATTTATCATACGTCTGCTGTTGTGTTGGGTAAAGCGCCATTTGTCCCTCGGACCACCCATAGTTACACCATTCACCGCCTTTTTCGTAGGCATTTTCAATTTCCTTATAAGACGCTAAGCGGCTGCCATATGCTTTACATAATGCTTTTGCATCGCCGTATCCATATGTATTTCCAGGTATGTTAAAAACTTGTTTCCCTGCAATTATTTCGGGAACAGGTGCCGTCTCGATTGCTTTAATGCGGGGTGCGTTAATATTCGCATTCTTTATAATTGTTATCATTTTTGGAACAATCAAAATAAATAAAATTACGAGTAAAATTACGTACAATAACATTGTTGCTGTTGATGTTTCGGAATTGTTAGGGTATATTGATGGTAATGAGTATTCATCTGTAGTAAATGCGACCATAATAAAAATATATCCAAGCAAGGTAAAAACCAATATTGTTAAAATTAAGGGATTGGTGAGTATATTTACGGAAAAATTATATGTATCACTAAAAATATCTTTAACGTCTCTTTTTATTGCCATGACCTATTACTTATTCAGAATATTTAAATTTTTTTCTAAATCAAGTATATAACAAATCAAATGCCAGCTAAAACTAAAATGCCAGCTAAAACTCGTTCTAGATGCCCCCGTGGAAATCGCAGATGTTCCTATACCAAAACATGCGTTCGGAAAGAAATCTCTAACAGAAAGAGATGTCCCAAGGGAAGCCGCAGATGTGCCAATAACACTTGTCACTTGAAAAAAATAAAGACACCTTCACCTTCTCCTAGACGCACCCGCAGCCGCGGAATGCGCTAAATTATTTAATTGAAAAGTTAATTTGTGGTATTTTAACCTCAATTTTTATTTTAGTTCCAATTTCTCTAAAATATGAATAATAATCATCCTCATTCCAAAAAACATCAATAATATTTTTCCGTCTACGTCCACCGGCTCTGGATCTGGAAGCAGGAATGTCAGTGCCACCAAATGGTGCTGATTTTGCTATGAGAGCTTATGGTGGTAAAATTGGTGAAATAGTAAAAATAAAGTTAGACGAATTAAGACCAAAAAGTTGGCATTGGATTAAAAGCAATATAAACAAAGAAGAATTAATAAATAGATTTAATCAATTAGATTATTCAGATAGTTTAAACACAGCAAGACAAAATTCAATGGGACGAGGCGAACTTGTAAGATTATATAGCGAATTCATTAACTCTATAATTTAATAGTTCAATCCAACATTTATCGCCATATTTTGGACGAAGAGCATATTCTTTTGGATTGTCAATACCATTTAAATCATCAATAGTTATTTCACCAAGCTCTCCAATTGTTCCATGAGCATATCCGCCATATTTTACTATTAGTGGTTTTATATTTTCTTTATTTAATTTGAAAATATATAATTCGCCTAAATTATCTAAATTGGTATAATCAATATAATATGCTGTTAATATATATTCGCAATTGTGGTTCATTCGTAATTGAACAAAATTAAATTTATTATTTTCTTTTCCTCCATTTGAGGCTTTTATTTCAACATTTATTTCATTACATTTTAAATCACCATTACACAAAGAAGCATTATTTTTTGTCATTTTCAATTTCAAGGGTGGTTTCCATTTCTTATTGTAATATAATAAGTAATTTATCAATTCAATTTTTTTATCCCACTCGAGTGATTGTTACCATTAATTCAGTTACAGTTCCCAGTGATGTGGCGCCGAATACTTGGAATTCTAATGTATCTGTTGCAGCACACTCGACCATAAATGTTTTTGATTTATTTGTGGAATTTGTCGGAAATATTGCTTGGGCTGCAGGCGTGTCTGCTAACACGGGGATATCCATACGGCTCCCATCAACCACTAATGAGTTGTTTAATAGTGTTCTCATTTTTGTTTCAGTGGGCGTTGGAGCGCCATTATTTCCCTCAATTACAATAAAATTGCTAATGAGATAAATTCCCGATTCAGGGCAAGTTAATATTTTTTTAGTGGCATCTTGAGACCATCCGTCGTTATAGATAAGGCTGTTTAAACTTAATGATGTCCAGACACCCCCAGCAATAACTATAGATGTACCTAAAGAATAAGTGAAAACATAATTGGAAAGTGCTATGGGTCCAGTTACTCCAGTATTTCCCTGTTCTCCAGTGGGTCCCAATGCACCCACGGGACCAGTCACCCCCTGCTCACCCATGGATCCCGTAGGCCCCGTTGGTCCTCGATTACAGCAACCACGTTGTAAATTGTATGATGTATAATCTCTATAATATGAAGACATTTGCACACCTTATATATTATTGCGGGATATTTTCATTATTTTTCTTCAATTTGTTGAAGGAAAATACAAAATGTGCATTTTGATTATTGCATATTACGGTACCTACTGCTATCCCTAACCTCAAACATGGAACTGTAATGTATAATTTAGGCTGCCGCTTATTATTGCTACATTTCTGCGCGTATTGTTTTCTCATTTATTTATTTATTGGTTTCCCTTTACTGGACATTGTGACACACATAATTTTACATTTCCCAAATCTGCCACATTATATTTTACAACCAATGGAAGATCGTTTTCAAGGTACATCTCTAATTGGGAGCATAAATTAGTGCATTTAATAAAGTGTGTCAAGTTTGCTATTGCGAACTCACCACACGTAATTTTACCTTGGTTGCTTCCTGTTTGAAATGCAAGATGTCCATCCGATTCACTTCTTGTTAATTTTGATGATGCAAATGCACCAACACATGTAAAAATTAACTCTCCACCTACAGATTTTATTGTTACTTTATCACAAAGTAACGACGCCAAATCGCGAATAATTTTTTGAAAATCTGTTGTGGGGAGATTAATGATAGTTGAGAATGTAACATCTGGATACACCACTTCATCTGTATCTGTGTCGAGCATTTTTAATTTTTGTACATTAGATTGCTTAATATTATCATTTTCAAAGTTAAAAGAGAGATATGTAACTAGTCCCTCATTGTAATCTTCCTTCATAATGTAAATGGTTAGTGTATCATTACCATCAATTGAATTTATCACCCGATAAAGATGAAACATATTAAGTGTTACAATAATTTTTTCGCGCTTGCATTCAAAAACCTCGAATTTTTTTGCGTCCAAGGACAAATGAACTAATATATTTTGGGTCTTGTCCATACTAGTAATTTTAATTCCACTTGGAGAAAATACAATGTCTGTTTCAACAAGAATATCTTTCAATGCAGCAATTAATGTACGAAATGGTGAAATTTGAATAGTTTGCATTGTAAGAATATTGTTGTCCAAAAATTCCTTTTTAGCAATTGCTGTGGGGTCTAATAAAACAGTTTCGGGCATTTCAATAAGTATATTTATGGGAATTCTTTATGCCGTTAGTACCTATAAGATGAAGAAACAGTGTCGATATAGTCTGGAATAATTGGAGAACTTGTGCAAAATACTTTCATGAAAGTTGGGGATTTGATTCCCATTTGTTAAGCGTATACAAAAATGTTTACATCATTATATATGTCTTATTTTGCAAAACATAACGGTCCTGGTGGTGGAAACTTTTGGTATGGAACACATGGCTTCTTATTTAAAAAGAAACAGAGTGGTGGTGTAAGAAAAAACCCAGCATATGGGTTAATGTGTGGGAGGCCGAAAATAATATGGAATAAATATATTTCTGGTGCAGGAGTTGGTGCATCAAATATATCTACAAGGAGGGCAAAGGCCCGTATGGCGACAGCATGTATGCATGGACAACGATGCTTTTTTGCTCCCCCAAATACAAAATAATTTTTTTAAAAAACACTATAAGGAACATTGTTCCCACCTCTTTCATTTAAATAGTTGTACGTTTTGACATTCATACACGCACAACCGGTGCTACTAGAGTAAGTATTGGGACAACACTCCGGTTTGAATGTCATGTCGGCAAATAGGTCCAGTTGGCCTTCGGGTAACGGCAATTTAATTTCGGGTCTATCCAAAATATCTTTAACACCACTGTCGGGTTTAGAATCTGGAGAATAACTGAGTGTTGGTTGAGCCCATGAGTCTGGATTTTTGAACCACCCAGGGGCAGTACTTGATGCAAATTCGGGTCCTGTGGCTGGGGGGGCATCTACCGAGAAACCCTCTTTATTTCCTCCGAACAAATTTACCACACAGCATGAGCACAAAAGGTTTCCTACAATAATCCATATTGCGGCAATGCCCAAAAGAATGAGGTAAATGTTTAAGTTGATTTTGAATTTTCCAATAGAGATGGGCACTATCATGTGTATATACCGAGAATAGATAAAAAAACATAGTTGCTTCAATATAAATATAATTCCCCTAATAATTCAATAGATGAATAACGTTAGCATGTATGCAAATAAAGGTCTGGTTGGACTGAAAAACCTTGGAAATTCATGCTTTTTAAATTCATGCATTTTTATTTTGATTCATACGTATGAACTTGGGCCCATTTTAAATGGAAAAATTAATAACGACGAATATAAACAATTGTTAGAAGCGTGGAAAGAACTTTCTACAACACTTTTCACAACAACACAAACATCTATTGCGCCAGTTCAATTTGTAAATGAAGTACGTAAAGTAGCATTAAAAAAGGACATGGTGGATTTTTCAACAACTAAACAGAATGATATTAGTGAGTTTTTGAGTTTTTTAATAAATGTATTTCACGAATCTCTGGCGATAAGGGTAAAAATGACTGTTTGTGGTAAAATTAAAACAGATGTAGATGCATTGGGTGCATTATGTTTTAATGTTATTAAGAATATGTACGCTAACGAATATTCACTTATACTAAAATTATTTTATGGTGTTTCATTTTCGACACTAAGGACGCCCATCAATATGTCCAGAAACGCCGAACCCTTCTTTACCCTATCGTTATCAATACCAAAATCTATTGAAAAGCCAACAATATTCGACTGCTTTGATGAATATGTAAAAACAGAGGAACTGGACGAAGATAATTGGATTTTAGATGAGAAAACAGGAAAGAAAATACCAGGAGAAAAACAGGTTAGGTTTTGGTCTCTTCCACAAATATTAATCATTGAATTAAAACGCTCTTTAAAAAGAGAAAAAAACAAAACAATTGTTACTTTTCCCATTGAAAATGCGGATTTTTCTTCGTATGTTGATGGCTATTCTAGTAAAAACTCTGTATACAATTTGTATGGTGTGTCAAATCACTTCGGAAATGCAAGATCGGGGCATTATACTGCCCATATAAAAAATGCAAACGGGTCATGGTATCATTGCAATGATCATCTGGTATCACAAATTTCAGACCCAAATGAGATAATAACACCGAATGTAAATTGCATTTTTTACCGTCGCGTGTCTTAAACAATAAGAACGAACCAAGATGAAGTCTGAGTTATCAAATAAAATATGCAATAAATTTTGTAATAGCGTAATATATCCCACCAAATATAACACATGTAAAAATCAAGCCTTTTGAATTGTAATTACCATCAACATTGCACAGAATTGGTATGTTGTGCATTAGTGCTCTTTTAAATGCAGG
>JACKZZ010002109.1_pt1 | contig 18300 bp, 7 predicted proteins | sample 8027871 | NCBI WGS metagenome assembly JACKZZ01 (sample SAMN15724774, study PRJNA655200) | protist metagenome | isolation source: fluorescence activated cell sorting (FACS) single amplified genomes of... | place: USA: West Boothbay Harbor, Gulf of Maine | collected 2000-07-19
ACAGGCATTGATGTAGTGGACAGTCGCGATTTATATGAGCCTGCAAATCCAAAACAGCTTGAAATAATCAGTAAATCGAAGCGGGAGGAAGTTCAAGTTAACCCTGCCGTACTGCGCGCAGCTTTGCGAGTGTGCCACAAAATGACCCGTTCGTTGGACGACGAATACATCGATGCGCCTGTAGGACTAGAAGAACTCCTTGTGGAACCGGAAGAATGGGATTGTTTGAATCCTAGGCGATCAAATGTATTTCGTGGGGGGGCACCAAAACCAGAAGAAGAAAAAGAAGTGAAAAAGAAGATTAAAAACTTTTTTGTGAAGGAGGCAAAACCGAAAGAGTTGACGGCGCAAGAGAAGAAGGCATTGGCTCGCAAAACATACTTTCGAAATAAGCGTGCTTGGAAGCCCACAGAATACGAATTGAGGGCCATGACGGATGAAGAATTGTTAGAAGTATTGATTGTGCTAGATGCTTTGCGTATCAACCCAAGATTTCAGTCTGACTTAAACGGCAACCCGTCAAAGAATGTGTGGATTATTAAACCAGCAGGCAAATCACGGGGGCGCGGGATCCAAGTGTTTGATGATTATGATGAAATCATGGATGTTACGGACAGCAATGGGAACGGTCAAGAATCGCAATGGGTAGCACAAAAATATGTGGAAAACCCGATGCTTATTTTGGGTCGGAAGTTTGACATAAGACAATGGGTCTTAGTGACTGACTGGAACCCCTTAACGCTTTACTTCTATTCAGATTCGTACCTCCGGTTCTGTGCTACAGACTACAGCCTGGACGACCTGAAGAACAAATATGTCCATTTGGCGAACAATAGTATTTCTAAGCATGCGAAGAACTTCGACCAAGATAAAATTGAAGGAAATATGTGGCATTCCGATCAAATGATAGAACATTTAAACGAGTATGGTGATGGCCAGGATTTGTGGACAAACAGAATACAAAAGCAAATGAAACAAATTGTCGCGTGGTCTACCATGAGTGTTCAAGATATGGTACAAAACAGAAAACGCAGCTGCGAATTATATGGCTATGACTTCATGGTCGATTCAAACCTAGATGTTTTTCTCATCGAGGTCAACTCAAGTCCAGCGTGCGATTACAGCACTAAAGTTACTGAGAAGTTAGTGAAGGAGATGTTACCAGATGCGATTAAGGTTGTGGTTGATTATGAATATTCAGAGAGGAAAAAGAAAACAAAGAATATCGATTTAGGAAAATGGGAGTGTATATATCGCTCAAAAACAGCAATAGCTATGCCCAAAAGCTCGCTTGCCGCCGAATTGCAAGTAGCGGGGAAAGAGATGAAGAATCCAAACCCTCCTCCGACTCGAAAAAATGTTCTACCTGGCTCACATTACAAGAAAAAGGAAAAGGTAATTTCAAAGCCTGGAGTGGACAGCCCCATGGCGAGTGATATCACAAGCACGTACCCACATGTTCGTCAAAGCGCCACAATGGAAAGATTACAAATCATTTCTCCAGAGCGGAAAAAAAAAGCGCTTGCTGAAAAGGAAGCCCAAGACACAGCTATGACACCAAATAAACAAAAGATGGTGTCGGAAGATTCGTGTGGTAGAACCACACCATCTCGAACCACACCAGCACGGCCAACTGGGACTTTTGCGAGTTTGTTTGGACCAGTGAGTACAAAATCGGTAGACACAGAGTCACAGCCGCAGAAGGTCTGTTTGTCTGACTTAGAAAAGAAAGATCAAAATATACCACAAGTTGCGAGGTCTAATACACTCCCTGGAGGGATGACCTCCAGAAATTCATTTAAAAAGAACATGTCACATGTGGAGAAAATGAGTCATATTGGACCGAGATATTTGAATATCAACGAACAAAAAGCAGTTCCACCATCTAGCTTAAACGGATCATTCCGTGCTGGATGGAAGAAACGACTTGAGGGCCCAGCAAACCTGTCCAATAATGGCTGTAAGCCGCAGAACGCTGGAGTCGCTTTGCCCATCAAAGTTTTCAATCCATTTGCGGATTCTTCGCAGTCTATGACAACGAACCGCGGAACTGCGCCTTTTTTTTTGAGAACGCAAAATTTACCATCAAAATCGGTTACCACTGTACCTGTGAAGACTTTCGATCCTTTCAACATGATTCCCTCGCCAAAACAGCCAGGTGGTAAATTCCATACAAAGAAACTATTGCCGTCTCGAACTAGGCCATTGTTTTGAATATGTCTTAAGATATATGGTTCATCAAACTAAATATTGGCTGCTATTTACGTAATTTAAACATTTTCCTGAAACTCATCTTCATCCACTGATGTTTTGTATGTGTTTGTTGCCGCTCAGGCCGGGCATGTGTGTGTTTGTTGCCTCTCAGACTGGGCTGATCGGTCATGTGTGTGTGTTTGTTACATCGGGAAACTAGTCTAAAACTAAGTTAAGTTAAACTTAATTATGGTAAGATAACTTAACTTATCTAATAAATAGTAAGGCTGTATTTAATTAAACACTTCCTGTCTCAAATATCAAATTTTAGTGATTTCTATCACTATTCTCATCCATAAAGAGTGTCCTAGTCACTGAGCGTTCACAAACAAGCATGGTGTTACTCCATATTGTATTTCTTTTCTTCAGATTCTCAATTAGTTCATTAAAAGCAACTTTATGTATAGGATTGTCCCGTCTACCTTGACATAAAATCTGTAAATTATCACTATATGTGGTTTGTTTACGGCATTTCCTGACAAATTTTCTGTATCCTTCAATATTGAGCATCATGTTTTGTCTTCTAACATTCCTTGATGATTTCCGTGGCGCAAAAGTATCCTGCAGACGGGGTCCTGAGTTAAGTTCCGAGCAGCGGCTTGAGTTGTTTGAAGTTAGCCTGGGTCTGACATCGGAATAAGTCAGCGGGTCTGTATTTAAAGTTGTGGGTATGATCCTGTGCAATTCTCCTTACAGTGGCCAGTTTTGGTTGAAATGGGCCGGATTCTGTTATGAGAACTGGTAGAAAGGATGGCATTTGTGGAATTTGATGTAGTCAAATTAGCTGAGATAGTTGTATCTTCAACCCCCGAACGAGATCCTGTAAAGTTTTCCAAACAGTGGCCTGAGTTACATGTCATCCTTATTTCAAGGTTGAGTTCGTTTGCAAGCGCCGTCTTGCACTTTGAGGTCGACGAGCTGATTGTGGGCGTTGCTTTTTCTTACAACCACCACCACCACTGCCACCTATAAGAGGCAAGCTGGCTACACTTCCTTGTGCAGAAGAAGTGTTCGGGGTGTCTCCGACCTCCTTGTCTCTCGGCGTAGATATCATGTTTTTTAAAAACTTACTCATATTCAACTCCACTGTTTTTGCATTATCAGTATCTCGTTGAAGATGATCATACTTTCTCTGCAACAAATTCAAATTCTTTCGTTTGGATTCTAACTCTTCTTTCATGGTCCTATTTTCACGCTCTGAGTCGTTCAAATTTCGTTCGCAACGCTTCAATTCTTGTCGAATGGAGGATTCTCGCTCTTCAGCCTGCGTTGCTGCTCTCATAGCTTCCTGGCGTGCCACTTCCATTGATTCTATTTGCTTTTGCATATTTTCAAAGGCTTTGTCATTATCTTCATCGCCGTTTCTAAGCTCATGCTGAAGATCTTCGATTGTTTTTACCGCATTTGCCAACAACGATTGCGTGGACTGTAATTTTTCCTCCACTTCATGTTTCTCATCTTCGACTTCCTGAATATCATTGGTCAATTGTTTGGTTCGCGCTTGAAAAGCAAACACTTGCTGGGCTACTTCATCAGTTATTTCGGCCAATTCTTTTTTCAACCTCTCATTTTCTCCGTGGTATTTCTTCATCTCCAAGTCTTTTTCTTCTGCTCTTCGCAGCAATGTATCTGTCCTTTCACGTAGCTTTTCCTCGGACGCCATAGATTCCTTCAAATTGGATTCCAATAAGTCCAAATCTTGTTTGTGCTTTGCCATCAGTTCTATCTTTTCGGCTTTCAACATTTGCTCCGAAGTCATACGTGCTTTTAACTCTGTGGTAACTTCTTCCAACTTTGTTAGCGTAGCCTCTAATGATTTTCGGGATTTCAAATTTTGCTCTTCAGACTGCGCCAAATCTTGAGCAGAAACTTTTAGCATTTGATTGATATCGATGACCTCACGTTCTAATTTTCCAATATTTTTGGTAGCTTCAATGAGTTTTTCTTCCGCTGCTAAACGCTGATCATTAGCATCAGCAATGTCTTTACTTGCTTTGGACCGAACCGCGTTTATTTCGTCTTTAAAACTCATTTCTTTTTCATTTTGTTCTTTCGCAGACTTTGACATAGAATTCTCTACCTCTGTGCACATGCGCCGCGCATTTTCGGCCGCGGTCCGCAATTGCCTATTTTCTTCATTTGCCACTCGGTTAGCTTGTTCCAAAGAAGTGATTTCTTCTGCCTGGCGAGCAAGCTGGTTTGTTGCATTCACAACCTTCTGCTGAAGTCTACTGGTTTCATCTGCGAATGAAGACATGGATTTCTTCATACTTCTGTTACATTTTTTTAGCTCCATATTGCGTTGCTGCTCTTGCTCTACTTCCATTTTGGAATCCTTCAGTTTTGATTCTGACACTTTCAAGTCGTTTTGCAGTGCATCAATCACACGGTCTCTTCCTAAGGAATCTTTTTTTGCTTCTTTGACTGCATTTTTTTCAAAATCTAAATTTTTTGCATGCTCTTTTGCCTGTTCTTCCAAACGAGTCACTTTGATCCCCATGTGATGCAAGGAATCCTCCGCTTTTTCCGCACGTTCCATGGCATCGCGTGAACATTGCTCGGCATGACGACAATCGTCTCTGACTTGTTGCGATATCATTCTTTCTTTTTCGTGACGCGCATTTGCATCTAGCAATTGATCTTTCAAGTTTTTTACTATTGATTCGTGTTTCTCTTGTAGCTGGGTCATAGTATTTTGCATTTCCAACTTTTTTACGTCTTCTGTTTCGAGAGTTTCTTGCAACACGGCAATGTTTTTGCGCAATTCATTACGCTCTCTCTGCATCCCCGCCGCGCGGTCTCGTAATTCCACCAGTTCGGCTTCTGCGCCTCTGTGCTTTTTTTTTGCTGAATTACGATCAAAATCACAATCTTTTAACTCCTTTACTAGCCGTTTTAAATGACCTTCCATTTCTGATTCGTTCATTCGCAAAGCTTTCAGCTGACCTTTTGCATCGGACAGTGCCTTGTCTTTTTCGGCTACCTCAAGTCGGAGTTGGTCGCACTCTCGGTGCGCTTCTTCTACCTGAGACAATTCGTTCGACGCTGACCTTGCATAGCTTTCTACGTGCGAATTGAGGTCTGCGATTTTGTCTTGTTGACTTTTTATAACATGTTGAAATTTTTCCCTGTCTGCACGTGCTCGCTCTTGAACTTCCTTCGCCCGTCCTCGAACATTATCGAGTGCATTTCTCATGGCACCTATTTCGTTTGTAATTGCCTCGTTCGAACTCTTCAATGCCGCGAGCTGAGCGCGACTTTCTGCAGCTTGTTTCTTTGCGTCAGAAGTGTCAATATGTGCTAGGTTTAATTTTTGTTTATATGATTCAAGTTGCGATTTCATCGTTTCCGTTTCGGATTGCATCGTTTGGTGCAAATCCCATGTCTGTTGCAAATGCTTCATAAAGACTTCGCTCGTAGCCCCGTGGGTGGACAAGATGCGGTGAGAAATTGTATCGTTCGATGGGCTCGCTACAAGACTTTGGTGTGACGACTGCCGAATCGCTACCGACCCAGGGGTGGCATGGTTTGCGCTGGATGAGGGGATGTCGCTTGGGATGTTTGGTGGGCTCCTTTTTCTCGTTGGGGGAGGAACAGGGGCATGGTCTTTTCTCAATTTCTTGGACGCTTTCGCTTTCAACGGGGGGCTTGGACCTTCCTTTGCCCTACTAAATATAGGTTGCTTGTTGCGCTTTCCATTGGGCACACTTGACTGCTTCTTGCCGCGATTTTCATTATTTTCTTTGTTATAATGTATCGAATTCAGTTGATATTGAGTCTCGGCAAGCTGTGCTTCTAGCGCCTTTTTCTTTCGCAGCATTTCTTCCTCTGTTGTCGACCGAGTACGCCCACCGCTACTTGGTCGGTTGGACCTGTGTGAGTTAAACATCATTCTGTATAAAGTTCACGAAGCGCGCGGGTGACACTTTAAATGCAAATATGGCCTATGCTTTCGTCTCTTGCCGAGCCTTGGTCATCCCACGAGTCACAACTGAATCGCGATTTCGAAAGCATACAACACGCACCGTACACACATCCTCGATGACTGACTGTCTGGTTTCATCTATCTCCATCTGTACATAACATAGGCACAGAACACAGAACGGGACAACGACACATTCGCAAACCGTTTATTCATTGATCCATTTCTCCATGTACCAGTGGTATTCACGTAAAAAAGGATGACACCGACCAAGGAGATGACTACAAATACCTCTATGAAAACACTACATTTGAATCTGAAATAACGGCGATTTGTTGTCCACGGAGAAGGATAGATACTACCCATCCCACAGTACTGTACTACATACTACAGTACTACATCCCACAGTACTACATCCCACAGTACTGTACTACATCCCACAGCACTACAGTACTGTCTGTGCGTAGATTACGTCCTCGTAGATAGATAGATGGCATAGGTCGTCGGACGGTGGTCAGTATACGACATTAGGTACATGTGTCTGTACAGTACATACAGTCCTCCCTCCTTGTATTATTCACTGTATTACAGTATTACAGTATTACAGTACGAGGAGACCTAATCAATAATACGACGAATGACAGACAAAGATACGTGCGCGGAAGGATTTAGTGGGAGTGGGAGTGGGACATCCCCCGCGCAATCTCCAAGAACTGGACGGAAATGCGGCAGCATGCGCGTGGAGATACAGAGAACGGCGTGCGTATTTTGGATTGGCCGTTTTTATTGGTCCGTGAGTGTATTGTTGGAGCATGATCGGGATAGCTCTTGTTGTGGAGGACGCCAGCCACGGCGTACGCTTGGCCTTCCGGTACCCTGCGTCGTTGCACGTCGGCAACAATAGTACTCGTGCGACCGACATACTCAAGAAAGACGAGGAGAGTATGAACAACAATCCATATGCTTACAGCGACGACGAGGATTTCGACGGACTCGGGCCGAACCGTGGCTCAATTGCTTTTGATGGTGAGGATTTTCAGACGGGGTTTTTTGACCTGGAGCCCAAATTTTTCGCCCAACTGTTCCGACCCAAGAACATCCTGTGCAATAAGTCTTTCGAATTGGAAGTTGACCAGGTGATGTTCATTTCCCACCCGGTGTTATGCCGCAATAGTAGTTTGAACCTGTTCAATGTCGTATTCGCTGTTCCGTCTGACATAGGAGAGACAACGGCGACTGAGCATGGTGCTCTTACGAAGACAACCCTCATCCAAAACAGCAGAGAGCATTTGGTTGGCTATCGACTGGCGGCCGCAAAGCTTGCCCACGCGCTGTATTATGAGGAGTGCCGGTGCAATTACGTATCTACCGAAGCCTCCAAGATTTTGAACGTCTGGGAGCAGCTCATTATTGACGGCAAGGGGGTAGAAGGAGAGTCCGCCTCAGGAGGCGTCTCAGATCCTCAAACATTAATCGACGTATGCCTTGCTCGCAGTTTGCTGGCGTGCGAACTGAAGGACATCTACCACAAATTGAATGCCAGCGGTTCCGCGCATTTTCCACTGAATCTGTTCGTGCCTATGTCACTTGCCTTGCGAGACCCGACCTCTCACCCAGTCATTCCTATCCGGCCCTACCAAACCCTGATGCTTCTGGATGAGGAGGCGGATGTACTAGCGTCTTTGCCAGACGATGCTTCGCCGCAAATACGGAGTTTCGTAGAAATGGCGAACGTCATGAAGAGTTTTTTAGAGTTGCATGTAGAATCTGGCATTTCTTTGACGCAGTTGTTTCGTTTGGCCGCGCATTTGGTGTACTGGCAAAAAGGCAAGGTCATCGATACATTAACTAAAAACAATGTTTATGTAGTCCACCCGGAAGCAGATCTCCGGGACAATTCAAGGCATGCGTTAGAATTTTCGCATAAGTTTGGCCTAATGACTTTGCACGAGGCTCTGAACCGTATCTCGTCCCGGCTCACAAACATTGGCGAGCACATGCGAGGAATGAACTCTGAGAGCCAGCTGCAATTTATTCACATATTAATATGGCTGCTGCGCCGAAATTTCTTGGTTCGGATTCATACATACATTCATCTGATTATTGACCGGTCCCGAAAACACGCCGGCAGTACTAGACGGCACTCGCGCAAGTCTCGGGCAAGCGTAGATTTCAGAGACGAATTGCAGGCGGTCTCGTCGTCTCCAGGGACTAGCGGGGGATGGCTTGTCGACAATCCGAACATTGCCGGTGAACAGCAGCCAGAACTTTTAAAGCCGGACGAAAAGGCGTATTTAGAACAAATCGCAAATGACACGCCGGTATACCAGCTTTTCAAACGTCTGTGCCCATATTTTCATGGAAAGCACCACGTCGAAGAAATCATGTGGAGGGAAACTGTGTCTAGAAAAGCAATTATGTCTGTGTTGGCAAATTATGGGGACGTGCTGGTGACGGTACAGTTGTGGAAGGATGAAAACAGTAAACTGCGCCAAATAAAAGTCTGATCACGTTTGTATGTTCACGTTTGTATGTTCTGTTGAGAAAGACCGGAGGAGAACAGAGGATAGAGAGATATAGTCAGTCAAGATTTATTAAAAATAATAGATCATCATCTGTTGTAGAAATGAATCCAAATAACAAAGGAAAGGTTTTCTCTTTAAGTAAATAACAGCCAATATACTATTTATATATATATGATATGATGAAGTTTAATTTATTACAACCATTGTATTAGTAGTAGTATAAAATATGATGATGATGGTATTTTACTTTAAACGAAATCATCAGTGCTCGGAAAAGCTCAGTAATTCCACATCGTAAATAAGTACGGCGTTACCCGGCACTAGCCCCGGCAATCCGTTCTCCCCAAACCCAATACTTGGGGGTATGATCACTTTGGCACGCTCGCCTACACTCAACTGAGAGACTCCATCGTTCAGTCCTTTTATCACTTGCTCCGCGCCTATTCTAAACCGAAGTGGTTTATGCCGATCTCGGGATGAATCGAACATCGTTCCACCAGACAAGTATGCACTGTAATGCAAGATGACCCAATCACCTTTTTTAGGATATGATTTCCCGTCTCCTGCCGCAAAAATTTCAACTGTGGTACGATTCGACTGCCGCAGCTCACTCATACTCTTACCTCCAGTCCCTAACAAAAACTGCTTCGAAAGTGACATCTTTTGAGACGGGGAACTTGCAGGCGGGAGTGAATGAGGTCCCATATGAGAGTTTTCAACTCCCATGTTCAGTGGACGATACGATTCCGTGTTGTGGAAAAACTGGGAACAATATCGACAAGTGGACACCTTGTCGTAACATCGTGGAACTTTTGCGAGCATTCCTCCGTCGTCTCCCCCCGTCAGGCCCCATTTCGTCCTCAAATCAAGAACAGCTTTCAACGAGATTTTCAATGGCAAGTTTACGTTCAGAAACTCTAGGCAGCAAAGTGCACATTTCTTTTTGTTCTTACCACTGTACTTTTCTTGCGACCGCGCAATAGACAGGTAGTCTAAATCAACTTCGTTCTTTTCCAACAAATCGTCCCAGATGGCGGTATCCAACGCGTTTTCTTTCTGTATTTGCATATTTTTTCTCAACATTTTGAACCGTACATCCCACGGGATCCACGATTCGTTTGATCGGCGTGCCATGAAATTGCGGGTGACTGTAGCCTCGTCCAGGTCTTCGTCCAGGTCAACTAGCATGTTAGGCTCCATGTTTGCTTCGGAAATGGGAGATCCCATCGCATCCTTCCCTTCGTTCGCGGCAATGCCTGATTCGATCTTCTTCTTTGCTGCCTTGCGTCTCCTCAATTCGGCTTGTTGCTTCTTCTTACTGGGTCCTAAAGATTTTTCCAGAGTCATTTGCAAATCATGCACGGATTGGGATTTCAGCCCAAACTTAGACGAAGCCGCTCGAGCTCGCTGTGACTCCTTTCTTGCATCGTCACGAATCTTTTTCTCTGCAGCGACTTTGTCTTGTGTCGAAGTCACTTTCAATTTGTCTGCAGGCACGTCGATGTGCGCCAACGGTTCCAGTCGGGTGCGGGAGTGGCTCCCGATCGCTGGTTTCGTCGTCGAGGCTCGTCTGCGCACTGGCTTTTTTACCGTTCCCAGCTTCGATTCCACCATTTCTTTGATTAAAATTTCTAACAATGAAGGGTAGGACGGTGTCCGTCGCTTGTTTTGCTGACACAAGCCTGGGATGTCCAGATAAGTGCTCATGTCATACCACGCTTTCACCGACGGTGCCTCGTAGTTGAGCTTTTTTAATTCCGTGTCAAAGACACTCAGGGTCCTGTCGAAGCCACGCTCTTGCAAAAAATTGCGGAGCATAGCTTGTGCGAACCCGACAATAACGTCTTGTTCTTTTGAGACCATATTGATGGAGCCTGTCTTGTCGCCGTCGAGGGCAGACTCGTGCACAAGTTTCCGCCTCGGCTTCAGTACGGCCTCGGCTTCCGGGTTGTTGTATTGCATGATATCTCTGTCGTCGTTCCACGGGGGAGGGTGTGCAAGGCGTGGCGACGTGTGTGTATGCGTATGCAAATCCTGGCTGCAGTGGTCAATCGGAAAGGTGGAACGAACTCGAAGACACGGTGGATGAGGCGCGAGGCATACGCACCGTCAAGCCAAGCGAAGACGTGCCCAGCACACCTAAACGCGCCGCGCGACACCAGGATATATGGTCTTCGTGTCTTCAGTCTGGAGGTGATGGGCGGGTGATGTTGTGTGTCATGAAGTCATGAAGTCATGAAGTGAAGTCATGAACGGATGAACGGATATGTATGTACGGTACTGTACGGTCGATGTATTGATGTATTGATACAGTACTGTAGTGTGTATTATCTCCACCCGAAACTCGAAACTACTACAAAGATGTAGTGTATTGAACAGACGAGTCCTATCTACACGCTCAGAGATGTACATGCGGAGATCTCGCGTATCAAAAGACTAGAAAGTGAACTTTGGGTACGGCACCACCTATCTATCGTCATCATCTGGACACTGGAATGCATGATATCATGATGAGATCATGAGATACGACGATACAACCCTCGTACGTCGTAGATCGTAGATAGATAGATGACTGACGGACGACGACACTGTAACTGCTACTGCTGTACTCTTGATCTGTTGATGATGGTGGAGCGAGCGATTGAAAACAACCAACCCGCGTCGGAGGGCAGGGGAGGGGGTGTTTGTGGTTCGTGCCAAAGATCCATGTTTGAGGGAGGGCATGATGGATGTAGGCTTCGTATTCGGGCGCGTTATTGACTAACTGTTTTGTCGTTCACCTCGATAACATTCACCATTGGCTTCGACTTATCGGTTGGGCAGACAATTCTACAAGATATGAGTGCGGACATTCGACTTCCGCGAATTGCCCAACGACCAGAGGATTTCACTCTCTGGTCCGCTTGCTTTGACGGCGATGAGGGACGTGTGGAAGACTGCATTGCAGAGAACCCGGCATCTATTTTTGATGCAGACAATGCTGGAAACACAGCATTGCATTATTCGTTGGCGAGAAGCAGCTTACGCACAGCAACAGCAGTCTTGCTGGTTCCTTTGGAGGAGCAATATGTCATTTACAAGGATAAGTTGTCCGAACTGGCCAAACGAGCGCAAAAAATGGGAAGGTCCATGGTCAGTGAAGAAGATCTACAGCTTTGTGAGCAGTGGCTGAACGAAGAACGGAGTCGCTATGGTTCAGAATTTCAAGTGCAGTGTTGCCAAATTTCTTTTGACTTGCTGTCCATGGAAAACGCCCAAGGGCTCACACCGCTTCACTATGCGGCCACAACTAGAGACAATACCTTGGCCAGCATTTCCGAGCTGTGGACCAAGTTCGCAGATAGCAAAGTTATGTACCGGAGCGGTGCGCGCGCATTTGGGGCTGGGTCTGGAAGCAGTGGTAGAGACACTGCGACTGCTCGATTACGACAGCACGAAGTTACCGTCGTGAAACGGCGCGCCAAAAAAATTGCACTGCAAAACGTGAATGCCAAAGACAAGCAAGGAAACACGCCGTTGCACTTCGCAGCCGCCTCGGGCAGCAACGACGCCTTGCGCCGATTGATCAGTTTAGGGGCTGATAAAAATACCAGAAATAAAAATGCGCAAACTCCAACTGAGGTGGCGAAAGACCGTTTTTGCAGGATGGCACTGCTTCAAATGCCGGAAGCGGCCGACCGTACCATTGATGAGCTAGGACCATCTACGGGGAGAAAAAAGACATCGGGGGCGGGCGACGACGACAACGATATGGAGTCGAAAGAGCAAGAAGAGGACATTGGCGCTGGACAGGCAACACCATTGGGAAAACAAGGAGCGATGCAAGTATTGCTGAGTCGTGGAGAAGATGTGAACGAGGTGTCTTCTATCCAGTCTAACACAGCGCTTCATCGTGCTGCGATTCGCGGGCAGGTGGATGTGACTGCCTCTCTGTTGAAAGCTGGTGCGGACGTAGAAAAGACCAATTGCAACGGCTGGACGCCGCTGCATTGCTGTGCATACTCCAGCACGTACCAGCATCGTGCTGTGGCCACCATGCTTTTGGATGCGGATGTAAACGTAAATGCACTTACGTTGCGTAAGCGAAGCGCGCTGCACATAGCCGTGCTGCAGATGAACGTGGACTCGTCCACGCCAAAGTCATTATCCTCCCGAAAGAGAGAAGGTGTGGGGGACAAAACTTTGAAGCAATCCTCGTCGAAGTGGCTCTCTTCGGGTTGGGGCAGTTTCGACGAAAACACACGAAGCAACTTGCGGTCGCCGCAGCGGAAGATCCGCCAATCAAAAAGTGTCAGCGACGCTGTTGTTTCCATGATAGATTTGCTCATTCAGCGTGGCATCAAAATAGACGGGAAAGATGGGGACGGGAAGACTGCGCTGCATCATGCCGCGGAGGGAGGGAATCCACGAACAGTGGCAAGGTTGATCGAGGCCGGGGCAGACATTTATGCAACATGTCGGCGGGACTACACGGCCCTTCACTATGCCAGTTCTGCGGGGAAAGATGATGTGGTTCGGCTACTGGTCAAACTGGATTGCGAAGACAGAAAGCTTAAGTCGATGACGAACCGTGCACACCAAAAGCCATTTGACGTCGCATCCAACAAAAAGACCAGGGAAGCGATGAACAATCTATGGGAATCTTGCGAAGACGGTCAACTAGAAAGGGTCCGAGCCTATTTAAATAACGTGCCATCTATATCAGCAACAGATTCTAATTCTGCCACGACAGGCGAAGAAGCTTTGCAAGCTCTTCGCCCATGGCTACCGGTAACGGTGACAGAAAAGACGAGAAAATCTCAACGTTCTTGTCTTCACCTGGTCTGCAGGGGATCTGGACAAGCGCGGCTCCGGGAGTCGAAAAAATTCAAGGACAAGCGAAGACATGACCGAGGCGTGAGCAGTAAAAGCTTTTCGAAGAGTCTGAAGCAAGAAATGGCACGGTTTGATTTGTTGGTCCAGTTACTTCTTTCGAAGGGAGCTGAAGCTGACCAGCGCGATGCATATGGTGCGACACCGCTCATGTATGCCGCTCAAGGGGGCAGCTGCTCCATAATACAAATTCTCCTTCGCGACGGCCACAGCGATTTCGATCTCAAAGACCAATATGGAAACACGGCGCTACACTATGCTATTGCATATGGCCAGGTGGCGGCCGCAAATCTCTTAGAAACGAATGGGGCGGATGCCCTCACATTGAATGATTGCGACGAAACCCCCACAGACGTGGCAGGTCTGAGAAACGATCTTCTCCCTTACTTGAACAAAAAGGCAAGGGAACGTTACAAAAACAGAAGAGAAAGGAGAGAGGGCGGTTCATCGAAAAAGAGGAGAAATCGGAGGAGCAACGATGAAGATAACTCGTCTGATTCAGAATATGACGATGACGATTTCTCGGATGATGCTGCTTCAGCAGCAGAAAAGCATAAACGAGCTTCGAAAATATTAGAAAACGCGGCAGACGATGTCGATGCCGAGAAAAGCAAGAAGTCTAAGAAAACGAATCTAAAAGAAATCGCACAAGAAGTCGCTGCAGACGATTTGGATGCTGAGAAGAGCAAAAAGTCTAAAAAAGCGAGCCTAAAAGAAATCGCACAAGAAGTCGACGCAGAGGAGCGGGAAACTGAAGAAGATCGGCGGGAACAACCTGAGGAGAAGCCAGTTGCTCAACGCCCATCAGCGGCGAGACCAACTGGCCCACGTCCATCGGAAGCACGTCCATCGGGAGCACGTCCATCGGGAGCACGTCCATCGGGAGCACGCCCATCGGGAGCACGCCCATCGGGAGCACGCCCGTCGGGAGCACGCCCATCGGGAGCACGCCCATCGGGAGCACGCCCCCCGCCTCGTTCGTAGTCTATTTAATAGGTAAAATATAGGTTTATCATTGAGTTTTATGCAAGTTATTTAATTTTGTTGTCAGCCACGAAGTGTACGTGGACGAATTTGAGTCATCATGGAACCGTTGGTTTAAAGCTTGTTCAAATTTCAAACCAAAATACTTTGGGAAAATCCTTTAGTTGATGTCATAAGACTGCGCTGCACGAATTGATACCTTCACTGGAAGATTAAATGTTTGCAACGGTTAAGAGTGGAGAGATCGGATGGACGGGGTTTAGTGTTTTGATTCTGGTGCTTTCTTGAGTTTTCATAAATACCTATAAAACTTATACCGACAATGAATATGAAGAGTAATTTCGAGCCAATTGAGATTGGAATGAAAAGCTGCAGTTGTTTTCACGATGAGATGAAACGAGTTGCTCCTCGTGTGATGCACGACCACATGTGTTGAGGACGAGAACCATCAACCACCTCTTCGTCGGCATTTTCAAGGCACCAAGTTCACTCAGGCCTATCCTATAATCCGCGTTATTTCATGAACGTTTTCCCGAGCCTATGTCGCGGTTGCAGCAGGCACTTTTCTTCAGGCTCGGGTAAACTCGCTATCGAAAGGTACACGTCTAAGTGTCACTTCAAAGAGCTCAGGGGCATTAATTTGGCACTGATTACACCGCACGATGAGCTCTACCATGCAACAGAAAGGCAGTTGCCGTCGCACTTTCAGCATTTGCCATGGTGGGGATTTTTGTGGCCTGGAGGCCATGCGCTGACTCAGTTTATTTTGGCTGATGAGTATAGGAAAATTTTTGAAGGTAAAAGCCTCTTTGATTTTGGTTGTGGTTGCGGGGTAAGTGGTATTGCAGCTGTAAAAGCTAGAGCGAAAAGCGTCGTGGCCTGTGATATTGACCCTTTTGCTATAGATGCAACAATGTATAACGCTGCTTTAAACGGGGTTCATAAGTATTTTTCGTACACGAGCAAAAATGTCATTGGCGATGTCAATAGTATTGACGCGGAAGTCGTGATTGCGGGCGATATTTTCTACGACGACCGTTTGGCTCAGGCCATTTTACCATGGTTTGAACAGTTGAGTGTTGCCGGAAAGACCGTGATTTTTGGCGACCCTGGGAGGTGGGTATTACAGCGAATGGGTAGAGAAGAGCGGGAGAAAAGATTCGAAACTCTTGCCAACTTCGATTTTCCCGAGGAATACGGCAAACTGAACAATGGAATTGTTGGGGGATTTGTCTACAAAATGCGGTGATTTTCCCGGGGAATGCGGCAAACTGAAAAGTGGACCTTGCTGGGGACTTTGTTTACAATATGTGGTGAATATTTTAAATCAAATAATATCATTTTTGATAATGATAATAATCTACGTATATCTTACGTAGTTAGTAGATTATTTTATCAACTCAACAACGTACAATTTTAATGCGCAAAAAAAGCATGTATGACGCATATATTGGAAAGTAGTAGTGGTAGTAATTCTTAGAAGAGAAATTAAATTCGATTATATTATTTACTGGCTGATTAGGTTTCTCATTGTGCATTTTTGATATGTCAGTTACTGAGATCCTTTTTTGTGAAGTTGTTTAGAACGTATAGTGATGATGGAATATCTGCATGAGTAATGGTATGCGTGTGTTTGTGTGTGTCCATAGGCAGGCTACGTAAGTTTTGTTTGTTTGTTCATAGCACTAGATCGACCTTTCGATGGTAGGGGCCTTAAAGCAACACGCTTCTTCAGAAGCTTGTATGCACGCTCTTTCTTCGCCCGTTCAATGTTTTCAAGTCTATGCTGTGCTCGCAATCTTTTGTCGACACGTTGGTATTCGAGCTTGTTGCTTAACTTGTCCTGCAGTTCTTGGGCATGGTTGTATTTTTTGTGCATTTTGCCTGCCAAATCAGCTGCACGTTTTTCGATCATTTCTTGTGCCAGTTGCTGCTTTTGTTTGATCTCCTGCATTTTTACCGTGCCTTTGATGCGCAATTGTTCTGCCATCTTTGCCTTGATCTCCTCGGCATTTTCATGGACTTTCTGGTCCCTTTCTGTTAGTTTCCTCTGTATTTCTTCTTTCCTGGACAACGTCATTTCTTCCCGTAGTATTGCAACTTGCCGCCGCCTTTCGGTGGCACCCATCGCTCTGGATTTGTGGCTCGGGCTGGCTTTACCCTGTTCTTTCTTTATTGTTGGCGTATCACCCATTTCTACCTTCGACTCGCTTCCTAATACCCATCGTTCAAATTCGAGATAATCCATTTCACCACTTCCGTCAACATCGATAGAGTCATAAATTACACCGACTTCATCGTCAGTAAGGACCGCCGTGGAAATTTTTGCGTCCCTTCGTAATAACCGTTTGAATTCATCAAATTCAATCGAGCCAGATTTGTCGCGATCATACAGCTGAAACAACTTCGACCAATTCACTCCACCGTACGTGTACGCAACGGCTTTTAATTTCGACCTCATTTTTTTCAGTTGATCCTCGTCAAGTGCACCCCGTCGTTTCGGTCCATTCTTTGCATGTCTCAGACTTGAGCCTGCAGATGCCTTTGTTTCCTCATCCACACATTCGTGCTCAAACAGTACTTTTGCGAGTAGCAGAAGACGGGTCTCTTCGTAATGCCTTGAACATAACTTAGCGTACTCCTCGGGCTGGAGGGCCCTTCGATTTTCATGTTCGCGATAAACCATTTGTGGTCGTGGGACATCGGTAAACTCGGATGGCGAGCGTGGGATTAGATCCCTCACGTCAACCCCCTTGCGCATTGATGCTTCTATAAACGTCGGCTCGGCAATAAGTCGGTTTAACTCCTCGGTACTCAGATATTTTGCTTTTTCTACATGAAACTGAGTGTATGCTTTCCGTGTCGGCGACAGACGCTCTGCCAACGGGGAGAAAAATGGTACGGCACGCTTCTTCCGAATTCGCTCGTAAGATATATTCGTTTTCTTTTCTCCATCTGGAAAATGAATATCATACCTATCTTTCTCGGCTGCACGAACTATTTGGCCATCATAGTACTTCATCCATCCTTTGCATTTGACCTCGACGATTTCTCCTATTTCATATTTTCTAATTTCAATTCTTGAAAGATGCTTCCGCTCAACACCCTCATGAAAACCGCCATTGTCGAGCCGCACTGAATATGTCGTCGATTCTCCCAAATCGATCTGTTCTATGGTACCGTTAAAATAATCGTTTCCCCATTCAGGCAATCGACATAGGATGCGTGCCCCGACCGACATAATGTCATCATTGTTCAAATAGGAAACTGGCGACGCGCTAACACCATCCTGTGTCTTGTATTGTAACAAAGAGGTACGCGTTGATGTCGGCACCTGCTTCGTCCTCACTTTCTTTTTCAACGATTTCTTGGACTTACGCCTACGTTGCGGCCGCGTCTGAACGCGCATGAGCAATTGATTTCGTCTGGAAACACGGTGTTCTTCTCGCTCTTCAATACGAGACCTGACGGCATACCAGTCTATATCCCCAGACGGGCGTCCAGCAACCTCATCTTCCTCGCTCCTCCCCGCAACAAACCATGGATTCTTGGATGGTTGCCTAATTCCTGCTAAACATTCCTCAATTGCCACTTCCATGTCAGGGTGAATTCGTATTCTGCCTCGTTCCGTATCGATGAAAATCACCGAAACTACAAAAGCTGCCACTGCAAGAAACAATACCTGCTTTTCGTATCTATTTACATTTTCGGAGAGGCAGCGCTGGCACCGAAAGGCAAAACTGT
>JACKZZ010020700.1_pt1 | contig 18292 bp, 13 predicted proteins | sample 8027871 | NCBI WGS metagenome assembly JACKZZ01 (sample SAMN15724774, study PRJNA655200) | protist metagenome | isolation source: fluorescence activated cell sorting (FACS) single amplified genomes of... | place: USA: West Boothbay Harbor, Gulf of Maine | collected 2000-07-19
AGAAGGAGGAGGAGAAACGGAAATTGAGCTTTGAGTTGGAGAGCAAAGAAGCTTCCTTTACTCGGGAACGTGAGACTTTTAAGCAGCAAATCGAAACTAAGGATCAACAGCTGCTTTCTGCGCGAAACGAGTCGAAGGATCCAGCTGATAACCTTGCAGAGGTGGCGGACCTCGAAAGTCAGGTTTACGCCCTGCAAGCTCAGGTTTCGGAGATGAGTCAGAATAAGGAGCAGGGTGCTCTTAAAGTGCAGTTTTTGGAGCGTGAGAAAGCTGAATGGGAGAAGGAAAAGTCGGAATTTTACAAGGAGCGTGAACAGCTGGCAAAACAGGTAAGGGATCGGATGCAATCGATTCAAGTTCATCTGAGATTGAGCTTGATTGAAACTCATGATGCATCTGCATCTATTCCGTGTATTTTTTCCCTCAGATCTCCGATTCAACCGCCGAAAAGCATGGGTTTGAGTCTAAGATCCAGAGCTTGGAAGCGGAGGTTACCCGCTGTACGGATCAAATCAAAGCCGATAAGGAAGCTTCGACCAAGGATAAGGAGGAATTTACCGCCCGGGAGTCGAAGTTAGAGAGCGAGATTAAGGAGTTGACGCGCGATGTCGAGATCGCCCGGGCGGAAACCGAGCTGCAGAAGGGTGTTACAGCGAATAAAACCAACGGAGATACTGAACGGCTTGAGAAGGCCGAAAAAGAGCTTTCGGCGGCGAAAAAAGAGCTTAGCACGGTTAAAGACGAGAGAGATTTAGCTTCGCAAGAGAAGGAGGATATTTCGCAGAAGAGGAACTCGGAGATCAAGCTTCTGCGCAGCAAAGTTGCGGACCTGGAAGAAAAAGTAGAAAACGAACAGACCGGAAGGCAGTTGACTGAGGCGCGCGAAGAAGTCACGTCCCTCAAGAAGGACCGAACGAGGCTCAGCGAGCGGGTCGAATTCTTTGAGGGCGATACCGACGTTCAGAAGGGGCGGATTACGGATCTGGAGCGTCAGCTTTCGAGAAAGGGGGACGAGGTTATGCGGGCGAATAACGAAAGAGATGTGTGTAAGAAACTGGTAACAGATCTTCAGCAAGAAAGGGCGAAGATCCTCACCGAGGCTTCTCAGAAGGAGAAATCCGGAACAGAGGAGTATGAGGCCCGCGTCAGGAAACTCACCGAGGAAATGAACCTTCTGGAGACCGATAAAACGGAAGTTGAGGTGGATAAAGAGAAACTTTTGCGGCGGGTAGAGAAGGCCGAGAAGGAGCAGAGGGAGGCGGAAACCGCGAAGAAGGACCTAGAATCCCACCGCGATAGTCTCCAACTGGAGATCGAGAGAGTGAAGAGCGAACGGGAGACCCTTGGGGTGGAGAGCAGCCGCCTGGGAGAGAAGCTGGAACGGATCACCCGGGAGAAGGCGAGTCAGGAGTCCTCTTTGGCGGCCGGATCCGGCGCTGCTGCGGCTCTGGAGGAGAAGAACGGGGAGCTTACCCGGCAAATAGATGATCTTCGCCGGGAGAAACGGGATCTGCAGGACGAAAAGGACAAAACCGACGATGAGGTGGCTCGTGTGAAGCGAGATTTAGACAGAGTTAAGAGAGAGAACGAGGATAAATCAGCCGAGCTCTCCACGGTTGAGAAGACGCTGACTGAGCAGAAACGTCTGAACCAGAACCGCATCTCGGATCTTTCAGCGAGGGAGGAGAGTTTGGAGGGGGAATTACGGGCGTCCCGGGCGCGGGTTACAGCATTACAGCAGGAAAATTCGGATTTGATGTCAAAATCGGTAATGGGGGACTCTGAATTGAAGACGAAACTGGACCAGAACCGAGTAAGAATCGCGGAGCTGGAGGAGGCGAGTAGTGCCGCGACGGGAACCTTAGACCGGTTACGCTCTCAACACAAGTCCGAGGTCATGCAGTTGAAAGATGAGCTGGAAGTGGAGCGGGAATCCGGGCGTCGGGGGATGATTCAGGAGCGGGAACGCAGCACGAAAACCCGAGCAGATTTAGAGACGGCGGAGAAGTCGGTAGCGAGGTTAGAAGCGAGCTTACGGCAGAGGTCGATGGAAGAAGCGGTTTCACCCGGTGAGAAGGAGGAATATAAGCGCCAACAGGCGGAGATCGACTCGCTTCGGAGCAAGCTCAACAACGAGCGCGAAGCTGCTCGGGTGCTGAGGACGGAGAAGGAAAGGATGGAGTCACAAGTTGCGTCTCTGAGGGCGAAGAACGACCGGCTGAACGATACCATGGAGCAATCGCGGATGGATTTGGTGCGCGACGTAAGTGGTCAGAATCTCGATTGGAAAATGCACTCATTCGTAACGATCGACTTTCACAGCGACGCTGTGCTTACCCCTATTTTTTCCCTTCAGACCGACCTCGGCGGCGCCAAGGACCGCAAGTCCTCTCCCGAGCGCGATGAGAAGCGGTCAAGCTCTCGTCAGAAGCAGCCCAAGGAGCGGTCTTCGAAGTCCAGTCCCAAGCGCGATGTCGATGTTGGGGACGTTCGGGGGGACGGCCTTTCGGAGCTGGATTTATTGTCAGAACACTCTGCCCTCGAGTCCCCAGGCGATATCGCCAACAACCTCGATGCCGGATTCGCCGGTAGCAGCGGCGGACATGCCACCTACCAAGAGACCATCCAGGCGGTTAACTCCCTCCGTCGGATTGAGCGGGCGAAAGCCCTGGTTCAGCAGCGGTCTAATACGCTCAGGAACGTCCGAGCCGCCCTACAGAACGACCGGTCTCAATGGCAGCGGGACTGGACCAATGTTGACTCGAAGAAATCTTCGGAGAAGGAGGTTGAGATCCTTAGGTCTATGAGGAAGGTTTTGGATAGACGGGCGGCGCAGTTGAATTCCGATATGAAGAAGGTCAAATCCGCTGGACAAAGGCTTCAAAAACAAGAACAGAAGGGCGATCGCTATATGAAACAACTCCTCGGGGGGTCGGCACCGTCGTCGGCGGGCCTTGGATTGGGATTCGGCTCTAATAAGGGCTATTATGGTGGTGGACTCGGAGTAAATGGAATGGGAGGGGGGTTTATTCCGCCGTCTAGGAGGGCGGGGTTGGGGACGAGTAGAAGGGGTGGCGGCGGGCGGGATTTTGATCTAAACGATGCTCTCCACGCCACGGACGACGATCTAGACCTCGACGCCGGTCCCGCCTTCGAGATCCCCCGGTCGTTTGGGTTGACGCCGCCGATGGCGATGCCGATGCCCATGAATGTTTGGCCGAGCATGTACGCTATGAAGGGCAATATGTATTCCACCTCTGTTGGGGACAGGGGTCTGTTGGATCAATGGCTACAAATCCTCCGTTCCAAGTGCTTAACCGATCAGGATTCCGAAAAACTCCGCATTGATGAGGAGCGCTTCAAGGTCCTCAGCGCCAACTCAAACAGCGCTATGGGTGCGGGCGCCATGGGTGCGGGCGGTGGCGGCGGTTACGGGGCTTCGTCTACGGGGTACACGGTTTCGGGGGATCTGAACAGGACCCTGGCAGTCCACCTAAGTGGGTTCACGTCGCAGCGAAATCAATTGCGGAGCGCATTAAATTCCCACGTGGACTGGATGCGGGGCGTAGCATCGGAGGTCAACGAGAGGCTGAGAAAGTGAACTCGAGAGAGGCCCAAACCGCGGTAGTGACCGAGCCCGCGAAATCATACGAACTTAGAACTTAGACATCCGCTATCTTGGCGCGTGTTACTTTACTCATTATTACAGTTTTACTCATTATCTTACACTACTAAACCGATTCATACACTTTTCACAAGCGAATTTTGTCCACGGATAAGTAAGACCCATAGTAATACGATCTCCGAAAAGAAGTTAGAACTGTTTTTTTCGATGGCTAGGCGGCGCGAACAGGGCTCCCTCGGTCGGATTCGGTCGCATTACCACTACGATTATGACTGAATCCCGAAGGGTACCTGGCCGGTAGTACATTACCTCACATGACTTAAACTTTAAGACGAACTTGACTTTAAATCATCAATTCAGATAAGATCGCAAAGCGCTGCACTATGCAGCCTAATCATAGCTGAGAACCACTACGCTTAAACCAATTATTTATACTGTTACTTTCATCCAGAAAATTCGAACTTCAGGCAGGCTGATTCCAAGCGGTCGCGACCGCAACTACACGCAGTAGTGGATCGAGCTCTGGCCGCAACTTAGTAAATCACGACACCCTGTTTTTTTTGTCGCATTTTTGACTTAAATAGCACTCAAAACTTTGATAAAGGCCGTATACAGGGCCTTCCGTTACAGGTAGATCCGTACTTGTTCTCAATACGCTACCCCGCGAGTCCCGAGCCCGGAGAGCCTACACGAGTCTGAGTAACTGAGTCCCGTCGACACGAGCTGAGTGATTGATCAGAACTCCGGATCAGCTAGCCTTCACTGCATCTTAGATCGATGTTATTCGCCATACTTTATCCGAGACCGACCCTAGTTTTCTTTGATTCGATTTTGTAGTCCGTATTTGAATTTAGAGGGTGTTTAGAAGCTTACACCGGTGAGTTCCAGGATGCCAGCCGCTCAGAAGGACAAGGACGCGGACAAGGCGGTGCGCAAGACGTACATTCCCAAGGCGTACGCCCGGAAACGATTCTATACTAAGGCGGATGTCGAGGAGCACTCAACCGGGACGGCAGACTGCTGGGTCTCCCTGTTTGGGAAGGTCTACGATCTCGCACCCCTATTGGTGAAACATCAGAAGGGTAAGAAGAGGCGGTTTGTATGCTTTCAGAAGAGTGGACGATCAAATGTCATTGATGAAGGAAACGCCCTGATTTCGCCCGTATTCCCCCTCAGATCCCCTCGCTGTCCCCCTCCTCGCCGCCGCCGGAACCGACATCACCCACTGGTTCGACAACGTCTCACATGACCCGCGGACGCATGTTAGTCCCTGTAAGTAACCCTGTGAGTATCTCATGACGAATCACGCCCCATTTTGTCCGTGAGTATGTTCCTACCCACTTTTATTCTCTCTCAGACACCAACTTAACTGAGGTCTACTGCCCGCAGGGACGGTTCATCCACGTGCCTCCTGAGATTCCGGAGCCTGGTTTCGATACCACGGTTGCTACGCCATGGTGGAAAGATAACGCCTACGTTATCGGGAAGCTGTCTCAGCGCACGATGAAGATCTACATCTGTAACTTGTTGTCGAAACAGACCGTACTCATGGAAGTACCCTGCGAGGAGTCGCTCAATGAGATTCAGGACCGGTAAGTAACAAAACGTCGGAGGCCTGATTCTGATGATGGACTACGGGTCCCGATCACGGCTCTCAACCCTTTTCTCCCCTCTCAGGTACCTCGACCACCACAACGTCCATGCTCAGAGTTACACTTGGAAACGCCTGGGACGGCCTCTTGATATGAGCAAGACGCTGGAGGCTAATCAAATCGCGGATGAGAAACAGCATTTTATTGACCTCGGCCTCGATCCGGATGACCACATCATCACACTTCACCTCTACTTTAAGGACGATTTGACGGAGGCCTAAACATGGTGGAGTACCCAATCTACGGGTCCAAGAGGTATTGTCTGATGGTACCGACCACGGTCTAGTAGAGACCGAGAGAGGAGGGAGCTTAGTAAGGAGGGGATTTTTGTTGTCGGAGGCGGAGAGGACTGACTTTTTATCGTTACGCACACACTTGTTTCATAGAGGTATCACGTTTTTAAGACGCTGTGAAGGCAGTAATCCGGACCCACTGAGGCCGGCTGCTCAGCGATCACACATTCATATTACCGATATTTCCTACAGAATTTACCGATATTTCCTATAGAGATTTCCTGTTGACTACTCAAAAAAACAGCTCGAACCTGCCTGAACGGGGGATTCAGAGCGAAGAGCCGAGTTTCGGACCCGCCTGTTCCAGTTTTAAAGCCTAGAAAGGACAGAACGCGAGCAGTGCAGGGCCAAAACCGTGCTCCAGACGAGACATTCTTTGATGATACGTTTAAGATAGTAAGGATCTAACGGCGGTACGGCCGCCTGTACACACTTGTATTTTTTCAGGCTGCACTCACTACACTAAGGCCGCCGTTTTTGTACCATTTAACCAGAAATCGCTTGCAGGGAGACTCGAGACGTTCAGTTTACGTTCCGCTTCATATCATATCGCGCTCCTAGTGCCCTTGTTCGACTTTGACAACGACGTACGTTCGCAGACAAGATTCGAGACGTTTTGAGACACGTAGCGAGGGACGTTGCCATAATCCGTAGCCACCATAAGGCAACCTCATATCATAGCTGCGATAAGGCATTTTCCATAACTTCCATAAGTCTTACCAATGCCGATAAACCGAAACATATCACCTGTAATCACGGCTCTGTCCGTTCCTTCCCATTCCTTCTCCTGTAGGTTTTTTCGCCCACATTGGGTGCGTTTTTAGAGTTCTACGTAGAGGGTAGCCCCTCTAGGGGGCTTCCCGCGACGATTAGGCGATCACATTTTGAATATTTAACCCATCAGTACCGTACTGAGTACAAATCTGACCACCTGCTTGTTGTAGTTGTTTGCTAGACGTATTAGACGTTTTCTAATAGTCCTTATTAGAATCTGATTTAGAAATTATCACTACCTACCCTGCCAAGTTAATCTAGTCTTCACCCCACCCACCTCCAACCCCCACAGGATGTTGAAATCTCTCCTTCTTTTCCTCGGGTTGAGGCTTGTCGCGGCCGATTTACCCGTTTCCTGCTACCAGTGGGATGTTATCGGCGAGTGGGAGTTCACCGTCGGGCTCTACAATGGAGCAGATTGTGGGTACGCGTCGCCGGATCGCCCGGGGCAACACGCGCACCTCACACCCGGGCCCCCTTTAGAATCCGTCTATGACAAGTCCAAGTACGGATTGACAGATGCGTGGCAGCCCGAGGGGCGGTTTCGGAGTTTTATTTCGCAGAACCACGTGCACGTGATGGAGCTTTCGAGCCCGTTCGCGGACGAGGACGGGCGGAATGTCGCTCTGGACGAGGCTACCGCGAAAAAGTATCACCTGGAGGAGGGCGCTGGGGGCATGTGGAGCATGGTGTATAATCAGGGGTTTTATATGCAAATGCAGGGAGCTCGACCCAGTGCGCCGATGCACCATATGTACGCAGTTTCGCAGTATGTAGTGACTCCGGGACTTGACGTTTTGGGAAACGACGTGATCGGGAACAGGGACTCGAGTCAGTGCGGTAAGGGGTGGTGAGGAATAGGAATGCGAGTCAACGGTAAGGGCACAATTGAAGGGAAGATGATGAAGATGGATGTATTAGATATGTGATATCCTCGTTCAACGGTTCCTAATAGTCCTCATTTCTCTCCCTCAGATTACACCCTCCTCGGCCACTGGTCCATCGTCAATCCCTACAAGCTCGGAACTCCGGCGTACAAGCCCCCCGCCCCCCTGTCCACCTGTTATTGGGGCCGTAGGATTGGGGATTTACCTTCCAATTGGGTGTCCCGGGTGAACGCGGTCCAGGCCAGAGCCCTCGCTGCCGCCGGCATAACCTCTCCCCAGGGACAGAAAGTCCACGACCAGCTGCAAGCTCATATGACGGGGCAGATGGAGACGCTAACCCGGTTGAAATCAGAGCAGCAGAAGATCGAGACACATATCCGGGATGAGGCTAAGAAAGCGGAGGCGCAGGGTACACCGGTTACCAGCGAGGCTATTGAGGCTCAGAAAAAAAAGGATAAACGGCTCAAGGAGTTGAATAGCAAGCTGGTTTCTCTGCAGAAGACGATGGAGAGCACGCAGAATCTGTATGAACAGAATATGCGGCTTCAGGTAAACGTTGAGGTACAGTTGAATGAGGAATGATTCATGTTGAGAGACATGAGATAGTGGCTATTTTTCTGATCTGTCCTATTCTTTTCCCCCAGGCCTCCCGCAACATCTCTCCTATGACCGCTATGTTCGGTCGTCCGGGCACTATCAACCAGGCCGCCCCAACCGGTCAAAAGCCCGAAGAACCCCACAAGGGCCGCTTCTCCCCCTGGTTCGACCGCCTGCTGCTTATTATTCTGCCGATCCTGCTGATCGTTTCTCCGGTTGCTTTGTTTGTCGGGGGCTGGAAACTGAGTGAGGAAGGCGGCTCCTGGTGGCCCCCGCAGTCGATGCCAGATGTGACGGACGAAGAGCCCGGGCATTCGCCTCGCGCAAGGTCCCCCGCGAGGTACGGGCAGGCCGCTCCACGTGCGGCGGGAAGCGGGCCCGAATCCGACACCGATTTTGACGTCGACCCGGAAAACGGGAGCTGCGATGGGGAGCGAAGACCGTTGTTGGGCCGCCCCGGCGAACTACCTCCGCAACCCCCAATGCCCGACAAGGATAAGAAGTGGTGGCCGCGGTTGCTGTTTTCCGCGGGCGTCTGCAGTTCGATATTGACGGTTGGTATTATTGGGTACGAGTTCAGTTTGCCGTCGACCAGCGCGGTGGAAGCTAAGTATGTGAATAAAATCCACCAAATCCAGAAGGAAATTTCCGATGTGGAGCACGAAATCACAGAGATCTCCAGGGGACTTAAGATGGAGACGGGAGCAGGGGGGAAGACGGCGGCGAAGACTCCTGAGGCTGTTCCTTCCGCGGCAACGAAGACGGACTCGGAGGAAAAAGCGGCGGAAAAGGAGGAAATTCCGGCGGTGGCGGAAAAGGAGGAATCACCCGTCGAAAAAGAGGCTAATAAGGGCCACGAGACCGTGACTATCAAGGAGACCCACGATGAGAACCAGGATCAGCATGCGAAATTGGCCGAAGCAGGGCATAAGACTCGATTTTCCGTGATGGATAAGAGTGAGTTGGCGGAATATCTGAAAGAACGGTCGAAAGACCTTTCTGTCCCCCTTTCAGAGCATTCTCAGATGGTCCAACTCGTGGATGCGAAGAACGTTGACGGCGATAGACTCCGCCCAGGGGTGTTGTTTCCGGGATTCAGTACGAGTCAGAGCGTGGGCATGGCCGACGACGGGGAGAATCCGGATTTGGCCGCGTTAAGCGAGGAATTAGGGGTCAAGCAGAGCGATCTGGATGAGGATACGGTGGCGAGTTTGTGGGGACCGCGGGTCGGGGATTTAGTTCATCGCGCGAATCCAGATCGGACGTTCGAATTGGAGGTTGATGGTAAGGGGATAACCGAGGATGAGAGGGATGAATTGTATAAATGTGCATGTGAACTGCCCTGATTTCTTCCATTTCCCCCCAGGCAAACGCCACGCCCTAAGTGCCGATGATTGGCAAGATGGTAGCAAGTATTTTGATTGGCGTAAGGTCGTAGTTACGGAAAACGGTGAGGAGGCTAAAGATTTTACGATCCCCGCCATGCAGCAAGGAAATTGTGGGAACTGCTACGCGGCGGCGGCGAGCAACATGTACACGACGCGGATTATGCTTAAGTATCCGGAACTGCACCGGCAGTGGCGGGACCGGTTGCACCACCAGAAGATGGTCGACGCCCCCTCCTCGTCGAAGACCAGTGACGGGACGGCGACCGCGCCGGTGTTTATCTCGGTTGACCAGCAGACAGCTTGTAATCCGTTGAATCAGGGATGCGAGGGTGGTTACCCGGTGTTATCCCATGTCTGGGCGAGTCAGCAGGATTTGGTGACGAACAAGTGCTGGCAGAGTCTTTCGGCGATGTCTACCGGCGAGAAGTGCGCCGCTATTCGTCGTCATGAGGACTACTCCAACTCGGAGGAATGCAGGGACCAGCATTTTAGGGTGTTGCAGTTTCGGTATATCGGCTCGGTTTTGGGGCGTTGTGCCCACTACGGGATGTGCGAAAAACTCATCCGGGAGGAGGTTTTTCACGGCGGGCCTATTACTACGGCGATGGAACCTCGGGGGAACGATTACTCGAACTTCCAGTATTACCGGGGCGGAATCCTTCATGAGGTACCTGCGATTGAGGCCGGAGAAGACGAGTTAGTCAAGATTTACCCGAAGAAGGGGAGTGTGGCCTGCAAGAGGACGACGTGTTATACGTTTAGGAAACTGGATCATGCTCTTCTGACCGTGGGCTGGGGAACGGATAAGGAGGAGATCGGTTGCTACTACAAGGAGGGTCTTAATGATGGGAAGCACCGCTGTGAGGACCAGACTCAGGACACGTGCGAACTCCACGGGGCGGGGAAGTGCGCGTGGGGAGGGTAAGAGTTGATGACACGAAGAATCAGATTCAGAATGTGATGATCAAATGAGTCTTCCCTTCCGTGGTGACCGTGTTTCCCCTTCAATTCCTCCCCTTCTTTCCTCCTCAGATACCCCTTCTGGATCTTCCAAAACTCGTGGGGCACGAGTTATGTCCCCCCCAGCTACCCCTTCTGGATCTTCCAAAATTCGTGGGGCACCAGTTACGGTGAACATGGGTTTCTCCGCCTTGGTCCCCGCGGCGGCAACCCTTTCCATGTTGAGTCGATGGCCACCTCCGCCGACCTAGAATGGGTCAAGAAGTCGCATGTGGATACCACCGAGAAGGACGTGGTTACCGGGCAGACCAACGACGATGGGTTGAAGAAAGCGCATGGAGCTAATGCGATTGTGTCCACCTACAACTCGGAGAGTTAGGCCGAAGGAGGAATCCTGAGGCTACCGATTAGTCATTAGTCAGATTAATCCTTACCCAATGCTTTACCCTTACAGTTGATTTTGAGCTCACCTTTTTCAAGGATTTTCTCGGCATACCGGCGGTCACCGCATATGCCTTGAGAGATTCCCTCTTAGATTCCTAGGTTCTCTTTTGAAGGCTCCAAGAGCCAGTCTCCACTCCAAGAGCGTTCTTTTGGGGCTCCTACAGCCCACTATTTGTTAATTCCAGAAACACGATTAAGTAATTCCAGAAACATGATTCATCCTATCTCATTAGTTTTGCACGGCTTTTAGGCCGCATATACTGTTCACAAAGTTTAGCTACATCATCACAATTGCTGTCCAGGATTTACCAGTGACCGCTGCTAGAGGGTCACTCAGATTCATCTCAAAGTTTAGCTACATCTCCACTTAACATCCGCCTTCTACCGGCGTTGTCATCAGATTCGGCCTTCACAATAGAGCCTGAGGCTCACTTAGTCTTCTACGAAATTAAAGCGTTATCTCAACCTGTCCGATTCCCAAGATCGTGATAGAACGATCTCATATTTTGATACGGGAGTACTGTTTTACGGGGCTAGCTCGGAACCACTGTACATCTGCTTTTGCCTATTTTGTTGTGTGTGCTCGTCATTTACGATGTTTCACTCGAAATAAATCACACCTGTTTCACCCGGGGGAACCCACATTATAGTCTTACATGTTATCATTTATCAATATATCCGCATACGTATTAGGTTGCTGGGGAAGGCGGCTTTGCGCCGCATAACCTGTATACTTTGATGCCGGACTAGGAGTAATTCAAGGGTAAAACCCCGGTCAGGATGGGGCGTCGCCATCTCTCAAGCCACTTCATGTTCCGACCCTAAGGAGGACCCTGAGTCTGAGCTCACCGCTGAGGCTACCCTGAGTCCGAGTAACCCGAGAAGGATACATGTTACGACCAACAAATCAGGACTTTCTCATGGCTTCTGCCGTTCTCTTTCCAAAAAACTAGCATGTTTTTTCCACCCTGAGGGTGATTTATGACGGGCTGAAAATAGGGGTGACTAGTGCCCACCCGTGAACTATGTTCCTTACTAGAAAGTTCTTATAGCAGGCTAAGCCTAAGACTCTCACTGTTCTTATTAAGACTTGAACTACACCTTGAACTCTCTTTTTTTCCTTAACCTATCTCCTTAACTTATCTCACCCCCAGTACCACCAGGGACTTGTCTACCCCGCTATGTCGAAGAATGAGGAGCTCTTCCAGCTGCCGCCGGGGTCTTATCCCGAAGGGAGTCCCTCCCCGACAAAACTCCCAACACGGTTTGACTATAATTCCGCGCAGGTTTTCCAGCCCCTCGGCCATGCGCCCAGCTACCTGCAGCCGACGGGTCGGAATATCCGCAGCGGCATCTACAAGGAGCGGTCTGTGCGGATTCGGACGGATCAGTTGGAGACCTTCTATAACTTCTACCTGACTAGTACACACCGCCTGAAACAAGACATGATCAAGAACGATTTTAGGATGATCCCGGATATGAAGGGGCGGATACAGCCGGTCGTCGTAAGGGATTACCAGATATGAAGGGGAGGATACAGCCGATCGTGGTAAGGGGGTACCAGATATGAAGGGACGGGTACAGCCGGTTGTAGTAAGCCCAGACAGAAAACCGTAATGAAGGATACAGAGAATCGAGATATGGATGATGGAATGAGATCATTTTCGGACCCTCTACCACCCTTTATTCCCCCCCAGAACGTCCAACTCCAGTACGACGAAGACGAGCGGAAATTCGAGTCCCCCAACCCGGTGCTGGTCGACGAAACCGCGCATTTTGTGGACACAGCGAATCTGCGGAAATCTCTTGCTATGGCTATTCCACAAGGCGGTCTCAAACCAGGACGCCTGGCCTCCCATGAAGACCTGAAGCAGAACTTCCGGGGGGACCGGTTCGGGTGGAGATCGCCGCTGACGCACTTTTTCGACTTCGACCAGTTTTTTCCAGGGCGGGGGAGTAAATTAGTTGCGATAACAAGTAGCGCCTACGCCGAGGCCATGGCAGCAGCAGGGGAACGGTACAAATCGGTCGGGAGGGACGAGAATGGACTAGGTGTAAGAGATCAGGAATGAAGAGCTTGAAGAATGAAGATCATGAGAACATCAATCGAAGAGGATTGTTGTGGAATACCTCCCCCTTTTCACCTCTTATTCCCTCCCAGAGCTACAAAAATCTCGACATCCCTTCCCCCACACCTACAAGAACCCCGATATATCCCCCAGGCCTATAAGAGTCCCGATATATCCCCCAGACCTACAAGGACCCCGGAATTGTTGAGCAATTTGCGAATTTATCGTTTAAGGGGTTGCACAGGTTGCTTTACAGCAGCGGTATGAATGTAGAAGGGGACGAACTGAATGAGAACGCCAAGTTCGCAAAACAACCCCCGCCACCTCCACCGGAGTATAAGGCGCCGGAGAATCAGCTGGAGGAGGGAAGTCCAGAGCAGCTGGAACACGCCAAGGTTGAGGCACAGGAAGAGGCGGTTGCAACCACTCAAGGCGGGGCAGCAGCGCTGCAGAAGGACGCGATCGAGCGGGGGGAGATCCCGAGGCCGGAGGTGATGCCGGAAAACATCGAAAATCGCGGGCGAGCGGAGGAGCTGGACGATGATGCTCCTGGTGCCAAGGGGGGTGAAGCCGCTGGGGGCGAGGAAGAGAATCCAGAGGCAAGTAAGGAACCCCCTCCGCCGGAACCGGACCCCAAGCTCGAGGAACTGCGCCTGAAGTGCGTGGAAACCCGGCTGCATGAGCCGGAGCGGGCGTTGAGGAAGCTCGTGAAAACGCCTCATACGCCGACTTCTCATGTTGAGGCTATGGAGGATTTGATGCGAGACAAAGAACCAGGGTCCAACATCGACGAAGACAACGACCACGATCCAGACAAGATGCCCGACAGTTATGGATTCATGACAGGGAACTTGAAGGGAGTCCGGGTTAGACACGTTCTGGACGGCTACGAAGGGCAGGTTGTGAGCGTGGACGCTGAGGGCAAAGTGAGGTTGTTGGTGGCTAAGAAAGAATACAGGAGCCGTATGAATGGTTTTCAACATGAATCTGTTGAAAACGAGGAGTATGAGCCGAAAAAGCCCGATAAAATGGAAAATCCGGCACTCTGGGACGCCCTGCAGCCGCTGGTGAAGGCGATCACGGATTTCCGCGTTATACGGCGGAGTATAGTCGGCCGGGAAGATGAGAATGATATAGATACGGGCGACCGGATTGAGTACGAAGTTAAAACGGTGGGGAATCCCTGCCTTTTGCAGCCGATGTGGGAGAAAACCTACCCGGGCCTGGAGCTACCGCGGCAACAGCTGGCGCCGGACGAGGTCGAACTGAGATTCCTTGTGCCGTACCGGAATCGAGTGGTTTATCGCACCGGAGATGACGGGGAGAGCGCCTACGAGCGGGCGACCACGCTGCCGCCGGCGGTGCCCGTGGAGCGGCTCGATTTTCTCCTCGAAAAATCCGTCGGACCCAAGTTCCAGGAGATGGCAGAGGCGTTACCCGGGCGGAAATCAGATTTCATGAAGTTCTTCTGAGAAGACCCAGTTCTTCTAAGAAGAACCCACTATGTAGAGCACGCTTTTATGAGAACTAATTTCGGGAACCCACAGGAAGAAAACTGGATAAGTAGAAGCATTTTTGTCGCCTTTTGCGTCAACGTGTTACCGGTGTATGACATCGGGTGATGCGACTGTTTTTTTCTTCAGGATATGGGGTGGATGAATAATCCTTTTTTCAGTGAATCGAAATTGTTTCTTCGCTAGTTAGCACCTGTTCAGAATCATATCGGAATCGAAATTACCCCACCCCCCGCAGTGACTGTACTACCCCGCAAGAGAGATTCATACGCCATAATTCCCCTCTCAGTCTAAGCGCCAGACCCCCTAATCCCCTCCACACCTGCAATATGCGACCTCCCCCCTCCGGACTCCGGCGCTGCCCGGCGCGGCGGCATCACCGCAAGCCCACCTCCAGCGCGGCGGCTACTGGTCTTCTGCGTCGGGAGTTTTCCTCAGCATCTGCAGCTCCCTCTTCCTCTTCAAGCTCTGGAGCTTCTCCGGGTGCGGCTCTCTGGCAGGGTCTGTCCCCCAGTCTGGAACGAGGGTTTAGGTTTGACCGCATCCGTGCAGCAAGTTCCACCCCCGATCAAGTACGACATGAGGCCGAATTAGAGCGTCTCGCCGCAATTTCTCTGAAGACCACCAACATGCGAAACGGAGAGTTCGACGCGTTTGCGGCCGCCACGAATGCGGATTACAATTCGGAGACGGATTATGCGGAAGGTCAGGCGGTGGCTAATGATGGGCAGCCGGTGGCTCGGACGGTTCTGGATAAGGTGTTCCGGATCCTAAAGCACTTCCCGGGAGGAAAAAAGCGCGATCTGGAAAAATACGGTCGGTACGTGATGCAATTGCTAAGGACGCGGACGAGTTCGGAGGTGCCTAAAGCGCTGAGTAGCCGGTTTATGCCAGAACACGAAGCTGGGCAGAGCCCTATGGACAAACTCACTCAGGATCCAGTTTATCAGGCGGCGATGCGGGGGCAGGGGCAGGAGGAAACTGGGGATTCCTCGCTAAAAGACAAGAAAAGAAATGCTAGTTCAGAGGGAGAAGAGGGAGGAATGCTGAAAGGGATGCCGCACTTAGCACGACTCGCCAGAGCACACGCGGAGGATACGCGACATAAATTGTATCAGATGACGTGGACGCCGGAATCGACGATTGCTTACGTGGCACACCGGTTTCCGGCGGTGTATGCGTCGAATTTCCGTAAGGAGTCGGGTCGGGAATTTCAATTGTGATTCGACCATCTCATATCCGTTAATTCCTCATTTCACCATCCTTCCACCCCTTCCCCCAGGTATCCTCTCCGAGATCAAGGAACGCTGTCCGGAGTTCCGGCCGAAGTCGGTGCTGGACTTCGGATCCGGTCCTGGGCCCTCAATTGCGGCGGCTTTTTCGGTGTGGGGAGATGATAAACGGGATCCCGCCATAAACGACGTTCTCGCTGTGGAACCCTCGGCACATATGGCCCAAATAGGTCAGTACCTCCTATCCGACCTCAACAGGGAGATGCCCGCCACCGCCTCCAGCCCGGATCAGGCTCCGCTTCCCGGCCGTCCCCGGATCCGGTGGCAGTCTTGTCTTTACGAAATTTCGGCCAAAAAATACGACCTCATCACCCTCTCCTACGTTCAGATGGAGATCCGGGGGCAGCCGAGTCGGGATATGCTCGTCAGGAACCTCTGGAACAGACTGAACCCGGGGGGGATGCTGGTGATGGTGGAGCGCGGTACCCCCACTGGGTTCCGGTTTATGCACCACCTGCGGGAGGTTTTCATTGAGGAAATTGGGGTGGAGCATTTTCACTTCGTAGCCCCCTGTCCGCATGAAGGAATGTGTCCAATGGCCGTCACCGGACGCGACTGGTGCCACTTTGGGCAGAGGTTGATGAGGATTCCCCACTATATTTACTGTAAGGGCTCGCGGTCAAGGGTAATTGAGGAGGAGAAATTCTCGTTTCTTGTTGTGAGGAAAAGCGCGGGACCCCGGTATAAATACCGCTCTGAGAAGGAAGCTCCCACTCCGGCTGAACAAAGTTACTTCTGGCCGCGGATTGTGTTGCCGGTGCTGCGGGCTGGGGGACATGCGCATATAGATGTATGCAGTAGCGGGGGGAATATAAACGCAAGGCAGGCCCTACAACGTCGGAAGGCCGAGGCGGAATCAGTCACAAACGGCAAGGATGCAACCGACGAGGCTGAACCCGGTGAACAAAAAGACGACCCGTCCCTCTTCTACAAGGTTCCCAACGGCCACTTCCAGCGGTTGTCTACGTCTCGGTCTAAGGCCCATAACATGGGCTACCGCTTCTCCCGGCAGGCCCTCTGGGGGGATTTGTGGCGGTTTCCGAAGCGGATCACGAGGACTGAGGCGAGGCCTTACATCCCCGAAGAAACCCGCGAACATTTGGACCGATTGGCGGAAAAGGCATATAAGGTCGGGACTCGGGCGGGAGCCAACAAGAACAAGAGCGATGAGCCGGTGGGTTTTGCGGACGATGGAGACCAGATTCCGGCGGCGGCTCCGAAGAAGCGCAGGTCGAAACGGGTGCACGCTTTTCTGCAGAGAAAAAAGTAAACTCTCATGAATGATCCCTATAGTAGCCAAAATGGCATATAAAAACTAGAATTCCTAGAGCGCTAGCCCCCCGTATTAAGTGTTTCCCTCAAGTTAGTCGTCATACTCCTAAGAGACTCAGAACGCATTCCCCATCGTACGAATCAGAATCTAAACACAGCGCAAAGCGCCCCCATCCCCACCTGGTAACTGTGTCCTGGTTAGACGATCCCCGCAATTTAGATTCAAGAGTCCCACCTTCTCCCAGTCAAATGTCCCTCCCCGCTACACGGTCTGGCTCGGTTGCTGCGGTCCGGCGAGCTACAAGCTCTCTGACCGCGACCGCCGGCGGTACCAGGGCCCTTAGTTCCACCGCCGCGGCCTTCCCCACCAAGGGCCTGAAGAAGAGCAAGCATTCCACTCCGAAGGGCACCGGTCCCACCAAAAACAAGTCCTCAAAAGCGGGAAAATGGGGTCAGGAAGACTGGCTGCGATTCGATATTCCGAATGACTATATAGGGGCGAGGAAGACCGAACTCCGGGCCAAAATCCGGGAGGCTGTAGAGCAACAACCAGAAGCGTCCTTGGACTCAGCAGAGGGCGATGCTAGGTTCGGATCCGGGGCACTGTTTTCCGCGACCAGTTCAAGCGGAAGCGGTCTTGAGCGGGGTGCGGATGCCGTTGCTGACACCAGTCGCGGCTGTATAGGGCGGTTGGTGGGGACGCCGGAACCGGACCCAGAAACCACCCAATTCAATCGGGTCCAGCAGGAACTAGAGCTGGTTCTGGAGGCAGGTACCACCGCGAATTTGAACATGGATGAACGAGTTCGAGTAGTCTACGAAGTGCTGGCGCGGTGGAAGCCTACGCCCGGGGATCGGTCTATTCTGCGGCGACAACGGGCACTCAGGTCGAAAGGGTTTTTGGACTTCCTTCGGGTGGTCGGAGGACGGCGGCAGGAGCTGTCTTTCGAGTCCCTAGGACAGATCTTGATGGTTGTTTTCAAGGTGAACGGCCTGGACAGGACCGTATCCCGGTACGTTCAAGCGACCCTTGAAGAGATCCTCTATCGGCCGGACGCGATCTCCGTTGCAGCTCATTCGTCTACCTCTATAACCGGGACTCCGAACATCCCATCCCGTTTCCCGGCACGGGATTTGGTGCTTCCAGCAGTACTTCGATACCCCTTCCTACCGTCGTATCTCAAGGTTAGTTTGATCGAGAAATGTATGGCGGAATCGGCTCTTCTGCTCGAAAACTGCGATCTCGATATCGTCGAAACAGAACGTCTCGTACTCGGAGTGATAGAGACGCTGTCGGTCGCAGATCAGCAGGGTCGCGGGATCTCGCTTCAACTCGAACATGAGGGATCCGAGTCGGCGTACCACCGCCTGATCCATGACCACTTCCCTAGGATTCTCCCCCAACTCTCTCTGGAATCTTGTGTGCGGATATTCGGGTCAGCGTCCCTGCTTTCGGTTAATTGTGAGAGCTTGATTAGGGTGTTAAGCGAGGAGTTTACGTTGAGGATGCCGTTCGCAACCGGGG
>JACKZZ010018566.1_pt1 | contig 18287 bp, 19 predicted proteins | sample 8027871 | NCBI WGS metagenome assembly JACKZZ01 (sample SAMN15724774, study PRJNA655200) | protist metagenome | isolation source: fluorescence activated cell sorting (FACS) single amplified genomes of... | place: USA: West Boothbay Harbor, Gulf of Maine | collected 2000-07-19
CCGGTATCGGCGCAACTTCTGGTCCCGCTGCTATCGAACGGAAAAATCCCCCCTCCCCATATTGAAACGGAAATTTCTGTTGCTGGATTTGTGTACACAAACCAGCTCTGTCTTGCAGTGAGGCACTACAGGCAGAGCCTAAGCCTGCGTGTGGGGGGTTTGGTGTAGGTGCTTGGCATAGCAGAGGCCTGCCATGATGCCGCCACAGCATCCATTACAAACCGCCTGCATAACGCGGCGGACTCTTTGGATTTGCCCTCTTGCAAGAGAGACAGGATTTGTGGTCACAAATCAGCATCACAAATTTTTAGAGTCATACCTTGCCAGTATGGGGAGCAGGGGGGGACTTTTTCTCTCAATAGCTGCGAAATCTTCCTCACTGCGGTCCTGCGCGATCCTGCGCACGGTGTCCTCTTTAGAACCCGCTCAGGTGTTACAGTTACAATCTCAAACGTTACAATAGAATAGGGAAAGCTGCGATGCAAGAAGTGCATGAGCTACCCTACTCTCACAGGATTGCGCATGACAAGTTTTGGAGCCGCAAACCGCACCAGAATCTGCCGAAATTTGTGTTGCAGAAAGTGGAACGCTCTGCGAATCTGTCACGCTCATCATGCAACACAAGTAATTCCACATTCTATTGTAACGTTTGAGATTGTAATGCTTGAGCAGGTCATACTCTTGGACGAGCTTTTTTTCCGGTTTGTGCTGGACCAGCTGAAAGTATCCGAGTCACAGTTTATTCTGAGAAAATCTTCCCTCCCCATATCGAAACGGAAATTTGTGATGCTGACTTGTGACCACAGATCAGCTATGTCTTGCGTACAAGGCAAACTGCACCCATGTGGCGCATTTTGCAGCTAGTCTGTCATGCGTTTTCTCCTATGCCAGACTTGTTTCTTATGCTCAGCTGCTAGCCGGATGCGTAGCACCTTCTAAATGGGCTTAGAATATGCCGCCACGCTCTTGCTGCAATAGACAGCTCATTTGTGTACATAAATCCAGCAACACAAATTGTTTTTTGAGTATGGGGTGGGGGCTTTTTTCAGTTTGATACAGTTCGCCGCCAAGTTCTACGCGAGTGACGCGGAGCTCGCGGACATGCAGCGTGCCGGGATGGTATCAAAAGGAAAAATCCCCCCTCCCCATATCAAAGCCGAATAAATCTGTGCTGCGGGATTTGTGTAAGTACACAAATCAGCTTTGTCTTGCAGTATGGGAATGCAGGCAGATACGAAGCCCGCCGGGCGGGGATGTTCTGACGTAGGCACTTAGCACGACAGAGACAGATCCCCGCTGTAGGCCTAGCAGCATTACAAACCGCCCGCAAATAAATGCGGCGAAGTGTCTGAATTTGCCTTCTTTCAATACAGAGACGCTCTGTGGCCACAAATCCGCATCACAAATTTTCACAAGTGTCCCCTTTTGGTACGGGAAGGGGGGATTTTTCCTCACGATAGATGGAGCTCGGCGCTCATGGGTACTACCACGACAAGCGTGACGACGTCGAAAACTGGAACCGGTGCGCATCGGCGATGGAACGCGTCCTGGGAACGTCGCCCGTATCCTGAGTAAAAACGTACCCACCCCATAGTCAAGATGGGGAATCGGCTAGACAAATCCACAAGTTTTGGCTGTCTTGCATGACAAATTTGATGGAGCCGTATTGTAGTGCTGTTTGAGCTAGCTCAGCAGCACCACAGATCTAGTATATGGTACTGATTGGAGCATGACAAATTGCAAAGCACGAGTAGAAAATGCTTGTCATGGGACTCCGCATGAGAAACATTTTCAGCATGCGCATTTGCATCACAGCGATGGGGTGGGGCCGTTTTTAAATACGATAGCCCGTTAGTCTGACGTATCCGAACGGAGACCACCAGACCGTGCCGTATTAAGTGCAAAAGTATCGTACTCGTATTGCAATCATGCGTATACAAATCTTTTTCTGAAGGTAAACCCGCATTACAAATTTTATTTCTCATTATTGCGTTCTTGCTGGACATCACCAACATTTGCCCACGCAGAGCCGTCCTCTTGCCGGACACAGCCAACATCTGTCCGAAACAGCCTAGGGCCAAGGCGACACCGTCAGCGAGGACGACCACAGGGGGTTGGTCTGAATGATGATGATCATGCTGAGGAAATTTGTGCTGCATTCCATTTATACGAGTGCGATACTATTGCAATTCATATGCCCGACCTGCCGGCAAAACTGTGTGAGAGAATAAAATCCCTCCAAGCCGGGTTTACCCTCACCCCCGGATCCTTTCACGTCAACCCGGTAACGGGGCAGCTACTCGACGAGGAGATGGACCCAGTCGAAAAAAAACCTTCGCGAGGACCGTTTGGAAAACAAATGCTGCTACCACGCGAAGACTGCCGCTCTATCGTAGACGCGCGTGCGGAGACCAACCGAGTGGCTTTTTTGGTCTATCACACAGAAAAAAGCCGGCAGGTCACATTTGTAATACAAAATTAAATACACAAGAAAATCTGTATTGTATATGCTAAACAGCATGCTATGGGTCCGCCCATGACAGATTTTTCTGTGTATTTATTCTTGCATTACAAATCTGCCCTGCCTGCTTTTTTCTCTGGGATATGGTCTCCGACATGCCCACGGCACTGGTCGCCCTGGAGTATCTATCAAAAGGAAAGATCCCCCCTCCCAATATCGAAAAGAAAATTTGTGATGCTGTATTTGAGTACACAAGTCGACTTGTAATGCTAGAAGGCCAAGAGCCGCAGCCGTGGCTTCGTTTGCAGGCAATTTGTCATGCTGTTTCGCACTTCCAGCTGCCTCCTGTCATGTTGAAGATGCAAGGCTTTCCCACGCCAACCAGCACTACAGTCCGCATCTTTTCCCTTCTAGCATGACAAAGCTGATTTGTGACCACAAACCTGCGTCACAGATTTCCGTTTCGATATGGGGAGGGGGGATTTTTCTTCTTGATAGTATCTGCTGCAGACGCAGGAGCGTCGCATTGGACTGGTAATCCTTCAGCAGCAGGCGTCTCATGTATTCTGTGTAAAAACATTCCCACCCCGAAGTTGTCATGAAAATGCGCAATGTTGACAGGAATCGATTTGTAGTGCGTATCTCCATGAGAGGCATGATGCCCAGTCGCGTTTTGACATTTGTAACGCTGTAAATAGAATGAGAAAGTGGCTTTCTCATGCGGCTTCCCTTGCTAGCCAGCACTACCCTGCAGATGCAAACTTGTCATGCAGAACTCCCAAAGCGTGCGGATTTGTGTTGCAGACTTCCCATCTTGACTACTGTGTGGGGATGTTTTTCCTCAGGATATCATGATGTTTTTGCTCAGGAGGACAAAGTGCAGCGAGAGAATATCGCAAGAAAAAAGTGTTATAGTCACACATTGTGTTGCAGAACACGCATGAGGGATAACTACCTCTGTCATGCACGAAATGCTTTCCAACCGTATTTCGTACGTGTTTCCCCGTAGGATTTCTGCAATGCAAGTTTTCTTTCTCATGCAGAGAGATTTGTGTTGCTGAATGGACAACAAATGTGTAACTGTAACACTTTTTTCGTGGGATAGAGAACCTGGGAGAAGGCGGAGAATCGACGTCCTCCAATATCCTGTGTAAAAACGTCCCCACCCTATAGCCAAGATGGGAAATCTGCTACTTAGACAAATCAACAAGCACTGGCTCACGCGCATGACAAGTTTGGCTTCGACGTAGTGCTGTACTTAATCCTTTTCGGCTACTTCAGCAGCATCACAGATCTAGAATAGGATGCTGATTGGAGCATTGCAAAGGGCAAAACACGACTAGAAAGTGTTTCTTATGGGGCTCCGCATGAGAAAGATTTTGAGTGTGCAGCTCTGCATGACAACTGCGGGGTGAGGACGTAGTTTTTAAACAGGATATGATCCGACGCGGCCAGGGGTCCCGTTGCCGGCGCGGTCGAAACCACGATCCAGCTGGCGACGCAGATTGAGTATCAGAAGGAAAAATCCCCCCTCCCCATATCGAAGTGGAAATCTGTGATGCTGGATTTGTGTACACAAATCGGTTTTGTCTTGCAGTGGAGGACTGCAGACAGATACAGAGCCGGGGTAGGGACATTTTGGTGTAGGAACCTAGCAAGGCCGGCATATTCTCCGTAGGCCATACAGCATTACAAATTGCCTGCAGAACGGGGCGGGGTTTTTGGATTTGCCTTCTTGCAATACAGAGACGATTTGTGGCCTCAAATCAGCATCACAAATTTTCAGAAGTATCCCGCTTTGGTATGGGGAGGGGGGATTTTTCCTCACAATATTGAGGACCTGTGTGCCTTGCATGGCGTCGACACGCACCGGGCCCACACCGCGGACCTGCGGCACTCTATCAAATGTAAAAGTGTCTGGGTCTGGAAGATTTATAGATTTGTCATGCATATTTTCCATGATCCATGATGTCTGTGATGCATGCCGTAGCATCACAGATTTTTGGAGCGCTTTGTGATGCCTCTACCGCATGAGAAATGCCCTCTCCGTGTAGCACAAACTGGAGTCCTCGTCTTGCTGGTCATGCAATACAAATTTTTTCAGAATCCAGAGACAGCATCACAAGTTTAGAATGTTCCAGACCCAGACACTTTTGCATTTGATACACTCTGCGGACCTGCGAGCGCTCGAACGCGCGCGGCCCAGCGTGTTTGTCTCCGTCGGATGGCGGGCCTTGTCTGTCCCTGCCTTGGCACAAACAGAGTACGGCGCCTGTGGGCTGCTCAAAGTGCGAGTAAAAGGAGGAGAAAATGAAAATGAAACAAAAACAACAAAAACTTGCTCTTTTACAACCACGACGACGTCAACGGATCATGATCTCGTTGTTCATGAAAATAATGATCACAACAACCACCTCTCGTCGGCGCCACCGACAGCTCCTGCACAACAACCTCACGATACTAATTCTGGTGCCCGAATAAAACAAGAAGAAGAAGAAGATCCTCCTCCGCCTGTAATACCATTTCGCCCTTCCGCCAGGCGGGCAGAGTCGGAAGAGACCACGAGCCTATGGTTCGGCCTCTTGGTCAAAAGACGAGTATCAAAAGGAAAAATCCCCCCTCCCCATATCGAAAACGCAGTTTGTGATGCGTTATTTGAGTACACAAATCGACTTGTATTGCTAGAAGGCCAAGAGCCGCAGTTATGGCCTCGCTTGCAGGCATTTTGTCATGCTGTTTCCCACTTCCAGCTGTCTCCTGTCATGCTGAAGATGCAAGGCTTGTTTCCCACGCCAACCAGCACTACAGTCCGCATCTTTTCCCTTCTAGCATGACAGAGCTGATTTGTGGCCACAAATCTGCATAACAGATTTCCGTTTTGATATGGGGAGGAAGGATTTTTCTTCTTGATAACGAGCAGCACACTGCCACGAAAACCAGGGTAAAGTAGGTTTGGAAGCGGACGTGGTCGCGAACAAGATGTTACGGACTACAGTGGACGAGGGAATAGATCGTGCAGGAGGAACTACTACTTCGCAACAAGAACCTGCTGGTGTTTTTGACCTCCGCGCTAGTGGATTTCATGATTTTGATGTCGGGCCTGATCATGGTGCTGTTCCTTATGCATTGCAAATATCCCTGGATGTCTGGAAGAATGCAACTTGTCATGCTCATTCTGGATAGTGCAAAAATCTGTGTTGCATGATTACCGAAAGCTGTCCACTTTTGACCAAGCTGAGAGGAAGTTTCTCATGTAGACGAGGCATGATAGAGGTCGGGGAGAATCTGTCATGCTGGGTCATGTATGACAGACCTCGCGCGTCATGGAAAACCTGCATAACAAGTCTTCCAACCTTCCAGACCCAGACATATTTGCATTTGATATTCCTGCCTCGAGTACAACAAGAACTCGTGCATCAACCAGTACTCCTATAAATCGAAAAGGAAGAATATCGCCAGAAAAAACTGTTTCACTGTAAAGTTGTAATGCAGAAGATGCATCTCGCAAGCGTTTGTCTTGCTGCACATGCAAGACAGTGGGTTTTTAGCTGTGTTTTCCCTTAGGCACCTCGCATGGCAAATTTTCTCTGTCATGTAGAACAAACTTGTGATGCAAAACCTGCAAAATCCTTACAGTGAAACACTTTTTTCGTACGATAAAAAACAACCTCGTCGAAGAACATTCTGCATGGCGATCATGTGACGTCGAAAATACACAACAATAGTACTACAACGGCCCTCAACATTGCAAAAGAATCGATTTTGCTCGGCTTACTCCTGGCGGCGCATGTCGAAGGCTATGTGTTTCGGACAGCCTCCGACACGGGTCGGTTGAGCTCGGGCCTGTTTTCCTCGTCGGAGGCAATAACTCCTGGAGCAAGCGAAACGTCGGCAAGAACTCCAGAAGTAGTTGCACAACTACAAGACGCACCAGCAGTTGTAGTTCATGATTCGCCTCCTGGTACAACTTCTAGGTTTCCTATCCCACGAAAAAACTGTTTCTTTGCAAGATCCGCATCACAAGTTTGCTACATATGACACAGAAAATTGGCCATGCGCGCATTTTCCATAGGGGAAAACACGGTTGAAAAATCCAATGCTCTATGCAGGTGTAGCAAAACAAAGAGTTCTGTGTTCCATTCTATGCATCACGAGTTCACAGTGAAACAGTTTTTTCTTGCGATATCTTCTGCAAGTAGAACTATTCTTGTGGCAGGAGTAAATAAAACAAGTAGACCACCTCCGCAGGAGCTGCACACCTCCCAGCAACTGCAGGAGGTCGTGCGGATTTTTCCGGCGCAGCATGATGTTGCAAAAGAAGTCCTAGTACCCAATGCGGAACAACTAATAAGCAACAACATGCGGAGCAACAAGCACGCGCGAGCGACTCGAACCCTCGTTCGAACGACCTGTCCCTGCCTTCCCGATTGTGAGACGATGACAAGCTTGTGGCCACTCCCACGCACGGTATACAATGGATTGAGCGTATCGAAGGGAAAAATTCCCCCTCCCCATATCAAAACGAAATTTCTGATGCTGGATTTGTGTACACAAATCCGAGCTGTCTTGCTGAAGAGCACTCTACAGGCCCGTACCAAGTGTGAGGAGAAGGGTTGTGGCCTAGGCACTTAGCATGAAAAACATCCGCGCTGTAGGCCCAACAGCATGACAAACCGCCCGCGCAATCCGACGGAGCCTGCGAAGTTGCCTTCTTGCAAGACAGACACGATCTGTGACCACAAATCAGCGTCACAAATTTCCAAAAATATACCTTTTCAATATGGGGAGGGGGGATTTTTCCTTACGATAGAGCGAGTGCCACATTCAAGAAGCAGCTCCGCTGGCTATCCTATGTCAAAACGTCCCCACACCATAGTCAAGATGGGAGGTCTGCAACACAAATTCCCAAGTTTTGGGACTTCTGCATGACAAGTTTCCATCTGCAGTGTAGTGCTGGCTAGCAAGGAAAGCCGCATAACAAAGCCACTTTCTCATCCTGTTTACAGCATCACAAATTGCAAAACACAATTGAAACGCCTCTCATGAAGATGCGCATTACAAATGTTCCTGTCATTGCAAATCTGCATGACAACTCTGGGGTGGGGACGTTTTTACTCAGGATACTGGTCATGAAAGAAGAAGCAGCAGCCTCTGAGGACGCTAACATGGTCAGTCGACAGAACCAAAGTATCAACAAAGATGAGGAAAATTCTAATGGCGGTTGTTGTTCCAAGACTTCTTCGTCGTGGCTTTCAGTGCTTGCCGCACTTCTGCTGTCACAGGCCGCGAAGGAGGGACTGCGAAGACTCCAAGAACAGTGTGCTGGTCGCCCTCGTGCTGGTAATAAAGGGGGAGTAAAAAATGAAGAGGAAACGGCAGCTGACAGAAACGCGCGACGAGCACCAGGACCAACACAACTTCTAGGTGCATCAACAAAGCGAGGGGAAGATGCTGCAAAGGAGGCAAGTATTGTCGGAGATGATGTTGAAAAAGAACCGGAAGTAGATCATGCTGCTGTAGGCGGGACGCCGACGCCGTATGACTGTTCTGTTATCGCCGGGACTGTGCTCCACACGTCTAGTATTTCTGGGGGCTTCGCTCTTCTGGCCTGTGGAAAGGACCAGGTGTGGTTCGTAGAGAAATTCGAGACTGACGCGATTTATCCGCGTGACCTCCTCACGCCGGCGCCAATCTATGCATACAAGTAGAATGGGCACTGACTAGTAGGTCGATCTTTTGATTTTAACCACCTAGTGACGTCAATACATAAAAGCTTGATGTGTAATTGTCTTCAGCATCGTTGTTCTAGCCATTTGAGTGATTATAGGGCCGTTGATGATGACGTTCCTGCTCTTTTGATTTAGATAAATATCTGCCGACGTGCAGTTGTTCTGAGAGCTGTTGAAATTATGTATCCAAGAAATTATAGGTATAACTTGACTACGAAAAGAAATTCCACAGAATTCTTGATTTTTGCATCGTTGCGACAGATGTACTGTGTGCACAAGAACCTTGTCACCGTGCTAGATTTATTTCGGGAGTTGCAGTGCCGTAGCAGTAAGTGGATTTTTATTGCGGAAAGTAAACAACATTTGGACGCCATGAGCGAAAAACTGATCTTCCAGAAGGCTTTGCAAGAATAAAGGAGGAAAGTGAGAACGCTTGTCATCATCATGATGGGCATTATTTCTCCAATTGTTCAAAAATGTCCCTAGTGTTAATAAACTTCTGGCGATACAAAATAAAGCTGTGATGCCGAAAACAAATGTTCATGCAAAAGAACCCGCAAGATGAACCTACTGACTGTGACTAATTTTTTTTTTCCGTAGTAGTGGACTCACAGCACACTTTTGTGTTCGCTTCTTGAATTTGAAAGTATAGCTACGTCCTCCTGCTTCGACGGCATCTTGCTGGTGTGGTCTACGTCAATCGCAAAATTTTTATACAAGCTTATTCTACGCGACAAAGAAAGCTTGCCGTCCGTGCATTTCATAATTTCCCGGTACTAGGGACACGACACATAAAAACGGCGAAAGATCCATATTCTGGTGGAAGGGCATGAGTAGCAAGGCAAACGGTTGTCCTGCGCTGCTGCTGCACCTACTGCATGGTTATGTTTGAAAGTGTTTTTTACAACTACCGTGATACAGCTTTTTATTTTCTCCTGTGATCATAGAGATAGAGATAGAGTTAGACTCTACTTGTTGAATAGATTATTTTTTCGAGACCGTGGTCACCATGACGGTGCTGAACTTGAGCGCAGCATGCCTCCAGGAGGCCTTCAACGAAAAATGTGTGCTGATTACGGGCGCCACCGGATCCTTCGGGCAGCACCTTTATAACCCGCTCAGGTGTTACAGTCTCAAACGTTGCAATAGAATATCGAAATCTGTGATGCAAGAGTGCATGATCTAGCCAACTCTCATAGGATTGCGCATGACAAGTTCCGGAGCCCCAAACCCCACTACAATCTGGCGAAATTTGTATTGCAAAAGGTGGAATGCTGCGCGAGTCTGTCATGCTCATCATGCAACACATATTCGAGACTCTATTGTAACGCTTGAGATTGTAACGCTTGAGCAAGTCATAACCTTGTTTCCAAAATTCTGGAAAACTGCACCCCAGCTGCGATCGTGATTCTGTCCCGGGACGAGCTGAAACAGTCGGTCATGCAAGAGAAGTTTGGGAGGAGAGTAGCCTATGTGAAAACGAAGCCCGCCACACCCCAGAGTCGTCAAGATCATTTTGCAATACAAATAAATCTAGAAAATGTTTTCTTGGGAGTCCTCACGCATGTTGAAACGTTCTTGCAGGCTGTAGTGTAGAAGTGCAGTTTAAAAATATTAGCAAAGGAAGCCCCCGCATAACAAATCCATGGTCTTATCCTAATTTCAGCATTACAAACTATGCTGAAACACGAACAGAAATGCTTCACTCTCCTGCGGAGTAGAGGACGCATTACAAATCGACGATTCCTGTATTTGTAATTGAAGACCCGCATGACAAGAACTATGGGGTCGTGTGGGCGGCCCTGTTTTTCCTCAGGATAGAGAGCCACCGTGAAGTATGAACTGCAAAAGCATCGTACTTCTCGTATAAATGCATTACAAATTTCCTCAGCATGAGAAATAAAATTTGGAATGCGGGTTTACCTGAAGAAAAAAATTTGTAATGCATGACTGCAATTACTACGACTACGATACTTTTGCACAGGATATGAAGTACCTTCTCGGGGACATCCGCGACTATGAAAGGCTGACGGATGCTATGGAGAGCAAAAAATTTGTCACAGTCACTAACTACTTGCAGGTTTTGCATTACAAATTTTTTTAGAATCACAACTCTTCCTTGTATTGCAGAAACACGAGGGCAATCCCTTATGCAGTTTGGCTGTAGCGCATTTTTACGCATGACAGAAAATTTTGCATTGCAAAAATGCGCATGAGTGATCGCGAAGAATTTTTTTTGTTTGATAGATGCTTTCGAGGATGTGGACATCGTCATCCACGGCGCTGTATCAAATGCAAATATCCCTGGATGTCTGGAAGAGTGCGCGATTCGTCATGCAGTTTTTCCATGACCCATGAGGTCTGGAATGCAGGACCTAGCATGACAGATTCTGTGCGATCTCTCTCATCCTCATGCCTATTCTGCATGAGAAACTCCCGCCCGACTTGGTCAAAACTGGACGACTTTTGGTATTCACGCAATACAGATTTTTTGCACGATTCAGATTTAGCATGACAAGTTCCAACTCTTCCAGACCCAGACATATTTGCAATGCGTACGCTGCCTTGAAGCAGGTTCCTAGCCTCGAGCGCAACCCCTTCGAGGCGATAAAGACCAACGTGCTCGGCGCGAACAATGTGATTCGGGCGGCTGTTATGCAAGAAAAAAACTGTGTAAGTGTCGCTCTGTAATGCAGAACATGCAACACAATAACACACCTGTCATGCCAGACAGCCATGAATTCCTCTTTACTTATGTGCCACGCATGACAGGTTTCCTCTGTCATGTAGAGGAGCAAATTTGTGATCATTTCATGCTGTCAGCTGCCAATAAAGGAAGTTACACTAACACAATTTTTTTCTTCGATAGCGGTGGCTTGCGTATCACAAGGAAAAATCCCCCCTCCCCATATCAAACGGAAGTTTCTGATGCTGGATTTGCGTATACAAATCAGGTCTGTCTTGCAGTAGAGGACTGCAGGCTCCTGCCAAGCCTGAGTGGAGAGGTTTTGGCCTAGGCGCTTAGCATGAGAAACGTCTACGCTGTAGGCCCAACAGCATCACAAACCGCCTGCATAATGCGGCAGAGCCTGTGGAGTTGTCTTCTTGCAAGACAGACGTGATTTGTGCTCTCAAATCAGCAAGACAAATTTTCGGAAACATACCTTGTCGATATGGGGAGGGGGGATTTTTCCTCTCAATATTGCGGGGTGAAAAAGCTGATCGCCCTGAGCACCGACAACGCCTCGTCTCCCGTCAGTCTGTATCAAAATGAAATCCCCCCATATTGAAACGGAAATTTCTGTTGCTGGATTTGCGTACACAAATCAGATCTGTCTTGCAGCGAGGTACTGCAGGCAAAGCCTAAGCCTGCGTATGGGGGGTTTGGTGTAGGTGCTTGGCATAGCACAGGCCTGCCATGATGCCGCCACAGCATTACAAATCGCCTGCATAAAGCGACAGACTCTTTGTGCTTGCCCTCCTGCATCAAGAGAGACAGGATTTGTGGTCACAAATCAGCATCACAAATTTTCAGACGTGTGCCTTTTCAATACGGGGAGGGGGGATTTTTCCTTACAATAGTCTGTACGGCGCCACCAAGCTCTGCCAGGATAAACTGATGGTGGCTGCAAATCACATGTACCGAGGAAATATCAAATGTAAAAATGGCTGGGTCTGGAAGATTGATGCCAGGTTTGTGATGCAAATTTTGCATGACCAATGACGCCTGTAATGCATGCCCTGGCATCTTCCCGGATTTTTCGAAGGCTTTCTAATGCTCATTCCGCATGAGAAATGCCCTCCCCGTGTAGCACAAACTGGACTCCTTTTGCTAGTCATGCAATACAGATTTTTTTGGAAACCAAAGACAGCATCACAAGTTACCACCTTCCAGACCCAGACATTTTTACATTTGATAGGAAAAGCCCGCCAGGCACCGGTGGTCTCGGTCGTGCGCCTCGGAAATGTGTTTGGCAGCAGTGGGTCGGTGGTTCCCCTCTTTTTGCAGCAGGCGCAGCTGAGTGGGACGGTGACCGTGACCGACGAGAACATGTATCAAATGCACATAATATCCCTGGATGTTTGGAAGATTGCCAGTTTTGTCATGCATATTTTGCATAACCCATGATGCCTGTAATGCATGTCCGAGCATTATAGATTTTTAAAGGGCCCTCTGATGCGTATTCCGCATAAGAAACGCGCACTCTGCGTAGCACAAACTGAACTCCTCTTGCTGGTCATGCAAAAATACTTACAGACTTTTTTCACCTTCCAAAGACAGCATCACACGTTGCAACCTACCAGATTTCCAGGGATATTTGCATTTGATAACATGACGCGTTTTACAATGGCTCTGGACGAGAGCGTTGGCTTCGTGGTGAATTGCATCAACATGATGCCTATCAACTGCAACTATCGATCTGGATGTCTGGAAGGTCGCAAGACTTGTCATTGATGTTCTTTTGTATGACCACTCATGATTTTTGTCTGTGATGCATCACCTAGCAGTGGTTCACAGATTTTTTTTAGAGTCCGTCCTTATGCCTAATCCGCATGAGAGATAATGCCCTCGTCTCTGTGTAGCAGGAGAAACTAGGTTCCTCTTGCTAGTCATGCAATTTACGGATTTTTTTTTTAGGATCCAAAGACAGTGTCACAAGTTGCAACCTTCCAGATTTCCAGGGCTAACATTTGCATTTGATAGTGCGCGGCGGTGAGATTTTCGTACCCAAGTTGAGTACGTATCGCCTAGGCACTCTGGTGGATGTTTTTGCAAGTGAAAACATAGCCGTAAGCACGGTGGGCGCGCGACCAGGGGAGCGAATTCACGAAGTGATGGTTCCGCAGGATGAAGCAGTGAACGCGCTCGAGTTCGACTATCAAAGTGGAAATATGTCTGGGTCTGGAAGAGTGCAAGTTTGTCATGCTTGTCTGGCATGACTCGAGAATCTGTGTTGCATAGGCACGAAAAGCCCCTCTTGCCTGTCATGCAAAAGCGCAGTTTGCCATGCGGAATACGTAAGACATAGGAGCCACAAAATTTGTCATGCGTAGCTGCTTATTGCAGTGCGTCTACCACTAACTTTTAGCAGTACAAGTTGCCAGGCCCAGACATATTTGCATTTCATATCGACGACCACTTTGTCATTTGTCCCGACGGCCCTTGGTGGGATGCGTATCAAAGTGAAAAAAGCCCCCACCCCATATCGAAAACGAAATTTGTGATGCTGTATTTTAGTACACAAATCAAGTTTGTGTCGCAGTAGAGCACTGCACGCAGCTCGTAAGCCTAGGTAGGGGCCTTGTGGTGTAGGCGCCTAGCATGGTAGGCGGCTGCACTGTACGCCCTACAGCATTACAAATCGCCTGCATAACGTGCTGGGCAGCCTGGGCTTGCCTTCTTGCAAGACAGACGCGATTTGTGGTCACAAATCTGCATCACAAATTTGCAGATGGATGCGCTTTCAATATAGGGAGGGGGGATTTTTCCTTTTGATAATGCGGAGCGGAAATTCTACAAGGAGAGCAAGCAGGGGAAGCACGTTGGGCGCAACTTTGTCTACTCGAGCAACGGCGATGAAAGTGGGCCCTCTTATCATTTGTGAAAACGTCCCCATCCCAGAGTCAAGATGGGGATTTTGCAACACAAACCTTAAAGTCATGGGAGCCACGCATGACAAGTTTCAGGCTGTAGTGTAATTCAGGTTAGGAATGGAAACCGCATAACAAATCCATCTCCTTATCCTGTTCACAGCATTACAAGTTCCAAAACACGATGGGCAATGGCTCTCATGGGGATACGCATTACAAATGCTCCTGTGCTTGCAGATCTGCATGACAGCTCTGGGGTGAGGACGTTTATTTTACACGGGATACTTCTAGCACGTTCGTTAGCAAAGAGGATCTCCATATCCCACGAAAAAACTGTTTCCCTGTGATGATCATTTTGCAAGATCTGCATCACAAGTTTGTTCTACATCACAGAGAAAATTTGCCATGCGAGACTCCTAAGGGAAAACACAGCTAAAAATTTAGTGCCTTGCATGTGTAGCAAGACAAACACTTCTCAGATACAGTTTCTGCATTACAAGTTTACAGTGAAACAGTTTTTTCTTGTGATACTCCAAGGCCTTTTAGCGGACGTTCTCGACCGAGCCGAAAACTGATCAGGCTGTCCTGTGCTGTCAGGCTGCAGTCATGGAGTAGTACTAAGTTGTTGTACTGAGTGTACTAGTTTTTGATTTTGTTACAACTGCATGGGGGAACAAAACAATTAAGAACAGTGGAACAAGAAAAAACAAATAGGATTTTTTACCTCTTCGGCGCCGTCGTGGGTTTTTTTTTGTTGATAAAAAAGAACTTCACCACGACGAGCAGCAGGATCATCTCGGTAGAATATTAGTACTGAGATGACTATTAGTCATATGCAGTGAACAAGAAAAAGAAAATCACTTGTTTTGATATACCGTTTGCGACTTGCAACTGCCCATCTACTGGCTACTTACTTGTCGTCGTCGTCCTGCGATAAAGCTGATTGAATTTACCAATAAAACTAGTCAAGCAAGAACCTTACGATGCGACGATGCATTTGTAGTTTTATTATTTTTTGCTGTAGGAGTTTTTCAAATGGTGATGCTGTTGTCACAAATTAAGTATTCTGAAATCGTCATCAACTGCGTGCTCACGTATCAAATGCAAATATGTCTGGGTCTGGAAATCTGTGATGCTGAATTGAGCATGATTGAAGCGCTTGCAATGGCAGCCAGGCATGACAAGTTTTGGAGACGCCTGCGAATGCCTACCACGCATCACAAATTGCAGCGTTTTTGCATGACAAAACAAGCTTCTCTTTTGCTGCTCATGCAACACAGATTTTCCAGGAATGCAAGACACGCATCACAAGTTCCACTGTTACAGACCCAGACATATTTGCATTTGATATAACGAGTCAACTGACCATTTTACTGGCTGCTCGGACCACTGCGAGGACAACTGGAAGTGAAAGTGAAGCCAAAGTGCTGCTGTCCACAGTAAAAACTAAAACAAGTAAAGCTGCTTCCAGACGAGAGCTGGGCGACCTTTCTGAATACAACTATAGCTCCCTCGGGTCTGGAAATATGAACTTGTACTTGTTGTGTTGTTGATATTAAGTACGCTCGCATTTTACTTCCAGAGTAGCAGCTTATTGTATATCAACAGCAGGCTCAGGCATGATGACAGGGCGTCACAAATTTATTTTCGAGGCAGCTCACTGCAGATTCTTTCATTCGCGGCCATCAAGAGCATGATTTAAAATATTTTTTACTAGGTGGTTTCTTCCAGCGGGTCAAGAAAGTTGTGTAGGGACCTACTAGTGTACATCAACCAGTCTCCTCTCGTCCCTACTAGTGTACAGAGAACCCCTCTCCTCTCGACCCAATCCATCGAGAAAAACCCGGCTGGAAATTCAAAAAATTTTGAACTTCCCAGCGGCATTTTCTCGAGAGACTTCTTCGGGAAAGATTCTTCTCGACCCAGTCCATGGAGAAAAGCCCGCTTGGAAATTCCGAAAGTTTTGAACTTCCAAGCGGGATTGTCTCGAAAGACTTTCTCGGGAAGTTTTCTTCTCGACCCAGTCCATGAAAAGAAGCCCGGTCGGAAATTCGAAACGTTTTGAATTTCCAAGGCCGCTTTTCTTCGCCCGCAGAGAGACTTTATTCAGGTCCGGTGGCCTGAGTAAAGCTTTTACAACTCAGGAGGTCGCGTTTCCTTCGTCCTTCGTTTCTGCATTTCTAACGCAGGAACGCAGGAGAAAACTCCATCTTTGGAAAATTGTAACGCAGAAGGGAAGGACCACTACTCAAGAAAGTTGTGTAGGGTCAAGAAAGTTGTGTTGTAACGCAGAAGGGTCAAGAAAGTTGTGTAGGGGATTACTAGTGTACATCAACCAGTAGCGACATTCTGTATAAAAATCCGAGAGACAACGGGCAGAGAAAAACTCGCGCTACTTAGGTCGCAACCACTTTCACGACGCTACAAAGACGCCACACCTGTTGCCCGCGCGCGGGCACTGTGTGAAGTTGCGGCCACCCTAGGTGGCCGCCTACGTTAAGGCGTGGCGCCGCGCCCCCCCCGGGGGACGCAGAGCGGCGCATGCACTTTGAACAGCCGCCCTGGTCTGCCCTGGAGTCAAAAAAGATAAACTTGCAGACCTTAACTTTTAGGCCCTAGCTTTGTTTATTCTTACTCTAAGACACAGGCACTGCGCGCAGGCGGGCGAGCTTCACTGTGCGGGCGGTTCTGGGAGAGGGTCCCGGAGAGGGTCCCGGAGAGGGTCCGGGAGAGGGTCGGAGAGGGTCCCGGAGAGGGTCCGGGAGAGGGTCCGGGAGAGGGTCGGAGAGGTCCCGAGAGGGTCCGTCGAGAGGTAAAATAGAGGCTCCCGGAGAGGGTCGGGGCAGAGGGTCGCCTAGAGGGTCGCCCTATACTACTCACCCTCTCCGACCCTCTACACCCTCTTCCCCTACCCTCTATTTTACCTCTCCCCAACCTCTGCCCTACCTCTGCGCGCGTATAGCCGCGCTTTAAGGGCGTACATACTACGCACCCTCTCCCGACCCTCTCCGTTACCTCTCGTTTTACCTCTCCCCGACCCTCTCACTTTGCCCGACCCTCTACTTTACCTCTCCGACCCTCTATCTTACCTCTATAAAACCTCTCCCCAACCTCTACCGTACCCTCCCCAGCCCCGTTTTCTTCCATATATAAATATATTAATATATTAATATCTTTTACTAGGGTCAAGAAAGTTGTGTAGGGACCTACTAGTGTACATCAACCAGTAGCAAGAACATTCTGTATAAAAATACTAGGCGCTTCCCAGCGGGGAAGGGTGATTTAGGAGTTTTTCGCTTTAATGGATGGTAGCTCATGTGCTCAGAGTGCACCGCAGTGCCATTCCGCCACTGAGGGCGCTTCCCAGCGGGGAAGATGGGTTTCGGGATGGTTTCGCGGTTTTTACAACTAGTAAGTGGATCAGGAGGTCGAAGTACTAAGATGCCTACTCATGGATATTTCTGTTTTTCGAGCCCCTGGGGATATGGGCTGTTCTTTGTTTTTGCTCCTCATTAGAGCAGGATGTTTCCTTCCGAGCTCTGGCCCTCAAGCTCGGGGTCCTAGATGGACTGGCTGGAGTTTGTTTTTGTTCGCGCTTCTAGGGAATATGCGGCAGTGCTGGAGAGCATTATGGTGCTGCTCAGGGTGCAAGGCGGGTTTTGCTCGCCCTTCGATATGTTGCGGGTTTTCCAACTTACTAGCCACTACTCCGAGTAAGGGCAGGAGGCTCCGAAGTCTCGTTTGGGAAGCCCTGTCGGGGCCAGATACCTCGCTGTGCTGGTTTTTATCTTGGGAGCAGCTACTCCCCTGCCGGGTCGCGTCTTTACTCCTTTTATTTTACACCAGAGAAGCTTCGCTTCGCCCTCGGTCTCACTCAATGGGTCAGTAGTATAGTGCTGCGCGGGGTTGTCAGCTAGTGTACAAAACCTCCAGCGGGGGGCGCATGGGTCGACAGCTAGAGGCTTGGCACTTAGGGATACGAGGAGGTGGTGGGGCTCGCCGCAGTTCTATTGCCGATTGGTTTTGCTAGGGTTGGCCCTGTTGACGGCGGTGAGGATACTTACTTTGTTTCGGATGCGCGTATAGCTCGCATCCCGTTGGGGGCGCGGACCCAGTGTCTATTCTATCGCGCCTGTTGGCCGTGTCTATAGATTTTAGGCTGGGGCCTGGGTCATTTTATACATTGGAAGTTTTCCGCTCAGGGGCCCGTAGTGCTACCCTCTGCTTCGCTTTGTTGATACTGCGGTCTTCTAGTGCATCTCGTTTCCGCGTAGACGTGCGCGGGGGTCTCCCGCTCGCTCGGGCCTAGTGGTTGAGAGGCCCACTAGTGGTTCTGGTTTCCTTTTTTCTCGTGACAGGGTTAGGAGTCACGCCAGGCGGGTGCAAAGCCTTTGCTTTTGGTTGCTCGCCTCAAAGTTTTGGACTTACTTTCCTACGAGGAGTTTCGGTTTTCTAGCGAGGTTAGCCTGGGTTATTTTTCAGCCGATATTCGGACTTCTTTCCTT
>JACKZZ010017588.1_pt1 | contig 18284 bp, 11 predicted proteins | sample 8027871 | NCBI WGS metagenome assembly JACKZZ01 (sample SAMN15724774, study PRJNA655200) | protist metagenome | isolation source: fluorescence activated cell sorting (FACS) single amplified genomes of... | place: USA: West Boothbay Harbor, Gulf of Maine | collected 2000-07-19
GTATATGATATATTATTATTATTATTATTTTATAATTATAATTATTATTATTATTATTATTTTTTATTATTATAATCATCATCATGTTTGTCATTTTTGTTGAATTTTGACCATGATTTATGATTTAGATTGGCACACTCTTATCTCTTATCCTAAAGGATGCCAAGATGATTTTTTCTTTTTGTTTTTCATTTTTATTTTTCATTTTTTTCAATTCCGTTCATATTTCTAAACAACATATGTATATATCTTTAAAATTTGACAAGTTCTATGTATACTACAAATCGTCATCAACATTGCTTTCCACTGATGTCAGCGAAGCAAGCATTTTTTCCATTTTCTCCCTTGCATTTCGCTCATTTTCCAATTCCGCTCTTAACTTTTCAATAATTTCATTTGTCGCCGCTTTGAACATATCCCCACCCCGTCCATCAATCGTTCCACTTTTCCCCTGACTATTACTAGGAAACTGTGAATGATTGGTTCCAGTAAACATGACAATATCCGTGTCGGAATGTTGTGAAGATGATGCATCTACGCTACTGTTATTATTATTTTGGTCCTTCGCCACCATCGATTGGATTAGAATTTCTGATCTTTGTACAATATCACGCGCCGTAGGTCTTTTCTTAGCATCAGGTCTAACCATTGCTAATAACAAATCTTTTAAACCAGGAAGTATTTCTTGGGGTAGACATAAATTTCCGTCGCGTATTGAATGATATTCGTCACGCGGCGGCTCTGGTAAACCTCGTAGTAAGTGGTATATGGACACCCCAAATGAAAAAATATCTGTTGGGGCTAAGTCACGTGGTCGCATTGCATCATCCAAAAATTCTTTTGCCATATATCTGTCATCGCCTTCTTGCAAAACATCGCTTCTTCCAAGGCGACGTTTTGTTGCCATACCTAAATCACCTAAACAAAAAATGTTTTTTGATTTTTCAGGTAGTAGTATGTTGTCTGGTTTAACATCCATGTGTACCATTCCTCTTTCATGCATTTCTCTAAGTCCAGTGCCAATTTGTTTAATCAACTCCAATGCACCATATGAAGTTAACCGCCCATTTGAGGCAACAATACTCTTCAATGCATCCGATCTATCAGACGCAACACTGTTTAACCCCATAGCCACATTGCTGTTGGTTTTGCTGCTACTACTAGGGGCACTGTTACTATTTTTATTAGATGTTAAAACCATGTCTTGTACTGTGCCACCGTTACAATACCCCAACTGTATATATAGACGATCATCTTCAATCCATGCTGTGTGGTATTGAACAACATTCTGCACATCAACCAATGCAGATAGTGCAAAAACTTCACGTAACATTCGACGCTTGTCCGCATCGCCATGCATACGTTTTCGTGCTCGTTTTATAGCGTATGATTTCCCGTCTAAACGATTACGGCATTTATATGTAACACAAAAATTACCACTGCCCAATTGTTCTGATTCTTCAAATTCTTCTAAGTACCTGGAACGTTCTACCTCTTCATTGTCATCTAGTATAGGCATCTTTGGTCTGCGTTGTCGTTTTCTACTTTTTTGCGATTGCGAAATGATAAATGGATTTACACTACAACGCACCAAAGCTCGTCGTCTTCGGGATGACGCATTTGAAGAAGAGTTTCTATTTAAAGTATTCTCTTTTTCACATGAATTTAAATGTGCGGCACGAAAATTCGATTTACTTTTATTGCGAAATAAATTGCTTCCATTGTGCAGTTCAGAAATGCCGAAATTTAATTCATCTTGGCTAGCACCGGGTGTGGAGCTGACATTGTTGATTTCATTGTTGACGCTTTTTATTACAAACCCGTCGTTACTATTTTCATTCAAAATTAATTGTGAACTGTTATCATTGTGATTATTACTTGTAGCATCTTGCTTCTTCAAACTACGTAATACTAAATTATCCGTTTCACGTCGCAAATCATCTAAACCGTGGGGGCTCAATGCACTATGCCGACTTTTCTTCTTTGGCAATGGCGAGGGAGACCTCAAAACGTTAACAGCTTGCGCTGGTTGGTCTAAAGGTGTACTTAAAGCATAATCTTGACTAAATTGGTTTTGTGATTGTGACATAAAAGCAAGTTGTGATGCGTTATATGCTTGACTATTACTATTATTTGTGTTTTGTGAAAACATTAATTTAGTACGAAAAGTATTACTGTTACTAGGCCTTTGAGATAAACTTGGTTGAGCATTGTCGTTGCCACTAGAATTTTCACAGCCACTCTGAAAAAGGCGTTTCCCGACATTCACATGTCCATTAAAAGGGTTTTTGTCGGCACCAGTGTTGATATTCTGGTTTCCAGTATAATTACCAAAACTAAAGTTATTGTTATTATTGGAGGAGGCAGTCGTAATCAACTGTTGAGTATTTGACAACGATTGTGATGGCGCTGAACAAAATTGTTGAAAACTTTGTGAATTCTGTGAAAAAATCGCCTGCGATGGTTGTTTTGGAATGGGCGCAACAAAATAAGAACTGATGTCTTTCTTCTTCTTAGATTTACTTGGTGCATTTTTTGGCGACTTCCTTGTAACTTTTAACTTTGAACGAAACATGTTTGGAAATGTTCAATACAAGTAAATAAATAGATAAAGTGATGTTGTTATAAACTTAGACTTATTTCCTTTGCTTCCTTTTCTGGTTTAATTATATATCTGTTTGTTAGGTATAAGCAATATCAATGTATATGCAAGAATGATATTTCTTCCATTTCTACCATCCTCTTGTGGGTGTCCACAGACTGTTGTTGATGTAAATGCAGGAAGAAGGGAAAACGAGTAACAACAATAATAGTATAATAATAATAATAATAATAATACAACAAAACAACAATGGTTAATAATAAATAATACTAAAAAATAAAATAAAGTAATTAATACAACGTACTACTATTATGGAATAAAAATCAAATAAATTAAATTTTATTAATATAATAATTACAATAATAATAATTGAGAAACTAAATGCCTATTCGCGGCTACTTTGAAATAACACACATTACAATGGCGGAATAGGTATGCTAATTCCTTGTTTAAAAAATCAATGATATTTTGGGCAGGAAATATTTTCTCGGTCGCGCAGACCAAAGTTGCGATGAGAATAGCACAATACGACGTACAAGTTTTTAACGATTTTTTAGTTTAACAACGTTCGGAGAAGGAGGTGTGATAGGCAAGTATTGTAGTTACAAGAATACAATGGAAGTGCACTAATATTGTACATACTACATACAAATAGCATTCAGAATACTACTGTGCTTCATGGTAAGTTGGGAGTACGCATGATTGTATACTCTTATATACAACAGACCCTATATTATAATTTTCATTATTTATAATAATTTAAATTTAAATTAGCTTATTATTAGTTCAATTAGTCGTATTTCAAGTATAATTTTTGATAGGTAAATTATTAAAAAAATATTAATAATAATCTTTTTTTATATATATACGCGTATATTTTTTACATCTCATTTTTTCATTGTTGTTGTGATAAAGAACACACACTCTCACACACATTTTTAGAAAATGAGGTGCCATTTTTTTTTGTGGCTATTCTTTACATATTTTTTTGTTTTAGAACATTTAAGGCTTTTATCAGCGCATGTTTTTCTGAATTCTTCCATTCCGCCCTTAATACATACATACATCTCAAATGTATCAATTTGTTGGGACTCGACGGTTATTTCTTGTAGCTTGTACGACCATAGTACTATCATATTTTGTTTAATTTTTTCTTTGTTGACCAATTAAAAGTACACTATCTTCACTTACTTGTCTCATGAAACTATTCAACTTTAACGTTTCTTTGCCATTAAAATAGTGATCTGCTAAAAATTTCGCATCTTCAGCTGTTACTTGCAGCTCTTGTAACGAGAATATAAATTCCTCACGATCGAATTCACCACTATGATCTTTATCCAATTTACGGAATGTTTTACTGAAACTAGTTGAATTATGCTCAAACATCTCAATAAATCTAAATAGTGCACGTTTAGCTTTATCTTGGTCTTGTAAGGTAGATTCACTACGTTTCAAATGTGCTAAATACTCAGCAGTATTTTTACGCCTCAAGCCATGAGATACGTCTCCAGACCCAACAGTTTGGAAATGACTTCGTGTTTCACTTTCAAAACGAGTTCCAGCAGTATCAAATACTTTTTTCGCCAACTCTTCATAATCAATGTAACCATCTTTATCTTGCATATCAAATACAAGCATGACTTGCGCAACATCACTATCTGTTAAAGTTGAATCTCCTAATAAATGCTCTAACAACCGTTTTAATTCGGAAAATGTAAGGAGCCCATTTTTATCTTCATCTGCTTCACGGAATACCTTCGCTAACTGTGATTTACTAGATCTCAGCTTTAAAAGCAATTTTTTCACTACGGCACTAATGTCAGTGCTTGCCATGTGATCATGATCACCTGTATTTTTATATATGGAAGTTGCACCATCCATACCAATAATTTCAAATCTAAATGCATGAAATTGCACTGTTTCACCAACATTTAAATCGTGTTGATTATAAAACTTACCATCCGTACGTTTCATTCGCATGCGATTTAAAAATCTTCCACCAACCAAACCACTATTAGCCTGTACCGTTTCGTATACTTGTATTGTATCATCTGCTAGGAAGTATCGAATCACAAATCGTCTTGCTTGATCTGCAGGTGCTTTTGAAATTAAACGGGCCATAAAACCAAGTGTCTTGCCAGCCATTTTATTCAATTTCGCTAGATCCCGTTTTGGTTGTGTAGGTCTTAACTTTCGAACAGAGCCCATAGAATCTTCATCGTTGCCATATCCAGTTGGAGGTGGGATTTCTCGGGTAGGGTACACAATCTCTGGCTCAGTTGTCAATGATAAAATATTTTCGTGGGGTGCCATGTCACGGCCAAACGTGTCCAACATGTAATTGCGGGTAAAATCATCTTTGCATGAAACCAATACCATATCACGTCTAAATATTTTAATTGTCATACCAATTTCGAAATCTGTATCTGTATAATACGTGCCATCATAAAAATTAGGGCCTTTGTCTTCCTCGCCACCAATATTCAAACTATCAGCAATTGGCCCGTCTGTTTTTGGCAGACGACAACGTTTTGCAAATAATGGGAATGGATCTTGACCATTATTTTTCTTCAACTGTTGCCGAACTTCGCATGTTTTATCTGCTAAGTAATAGTCCAGCGTAAATATTTTTTTGTGGCCATACAAACGCGTTTTATCATTCCAAGCCAATTTGAATGATAGCTTTTGTGCCCCGTATTCAAACGATCGTTTCTCAGCACCTAATGGACGAGTATGACGTCCCCGTAACGCTTCCATATGCGTTTTCATTGGATACATTGTTTTTCCACGATATTTATCTAAATCCGCGCCAGTTTCCCTAGATTGGAAATCTTTCCTGTACTCCATAAATTCGTCTGTAATTCTTTCCTCTGGTACATCTGGTAAGCATTCAATACCCCGTCGATCTAAATATTTACGCGTTCTTAAATCACATCCATAGATTTGAAACGTTTTACTGAAGACAGTAATTTGTTTTCCAACAACTAGATCCAGGATACCCAACGTTGTTCCTGGGACATCTAAATTTGGTAACACTCTTCTTGTTAAAAATGGTCCCCCCCAAATACCGTTGTTGTCAGAAACAACTTCATCAATTTTCATCGTATTATCTTCTAAATAATATGTAATTGTAACTTTTCTGATCCGCCAATTTTCTAAGGGGCTTTCACGGACCGCTTCTTTAAAATATGCTTTGAACATTAATGTTTCATGATCATTTTTAATATAGTTTGGTAATCGTGGTGGCCCAGTTGGCGCAGGTAACAATTCACCAATCGACGCGGATGATGTTAATTGCAATCGCTGCAATGTTGGCGAATATGCTGGCAATGAGCTGGTTGATATGGTACCACTTAAATTTTTACTCAATGTTTTCGAAGTATTCAATATTGATGAACTACCAATTCGTTGCAAAACTTTGCTACGATTCACTTTTTCTTCAAATGGATCGTTTTTTCTACCACGTCCAATATAACGATTGTTGTTAACATAACCTGGTAAATTTGGGGATGATGCAGAGTATCTCATGATGTATAATATGTATCAATATTTATATTAGCAGTGTTTGCTTCCTGTGTTGGAATCAATAGTAATAAATTATATATATATATATATTAATAGATATATGTTTGTAGATATGTAAACATGTACATGTTAACGTCAAGGTATGTGGGATTAGGATATGTGCACGTAGTTGTTGGCTGATGTTTGATTACGGTTTACAACGATCACAATGATGGTATTCCTATACTATTCGTGTGAACGGCTATTTCGGTGATGCTGTGTAATACTATTAATTGCGTATGGCCTATGCGAAACGATCTCTATCCCTCCAACGAATTAAAAAAAAAGAGAAGGATACGTGTCTTAAAGTTACTACACCTTAAATGTATAAAATAGAACTAAGGTAATTATGGCATTAAACATAATGTTATTCCGGTGCAATTAAAATTACAGTAAGCGTATTCATATGCTGTATTATGGCTTAAGAGACGAAATAGTTAAGGGAATATTGGAAACTTTAAGACATAGTAACTCTCTGGATAGCATACGCCAATTAAAATTTCATAGTCTTTTTATAGGCAATATGTTCAAGTACAGTATTGTGTGAATTATTGCACCGCACAGCATTAATTAATTTTATTGTTGTGTGTGCACAACTATAGACTATTGGAATCGAGTGTATCCGCAGTAACAAAGCGACACACTATTGGTAATTAAATGTGTGGCTATAATAATATAGCTGTTATTATTATCATCATCATATGAAAAGTTATTATTATGTAGGATATGTGATGTGTGCATCCACAGCAGTTTTTAATCAATGTATACATCTATTCTAATCAAATTACAGGCAGAAACAATAAAATTTGTGTGTGTACGAGTGTGCCTATTGTATATAAAGATGGCATCATCAAACGGCGAAATATCGATTGATAAGACATCATGGCACTCAAAATTATTAACCGCTGGGAGCAAATTTGGTAGTGAAGATCGCGTTACAAAAAAAAAGTCTATTAAATTTGGATTGCAATTTTCTTCGTGCTTGCATAAAGTTATTCGCAAAGCTTATCGATGTGCAAAAATAACTCCTCCATTAAAGGAAGTTGATAAATTTTTTGGAAACTCATTGTATAAAAATGAAGCTACACTACACGATGAAAATGTGTTGGATTTACTAGATCGATGGTTTGTTGCATCAATAGTGTTCTACATTAAATCAAAACAGGGTCTAAACAAATTAAAATATGCATTCAAGCAACAGGTCAATTTAAATAAGAAAAAATCAAATGCGTTCGATGGTAAAAACAATAAATTAACAAATATCAAAACAATTTTTACACTAAGCAAAGAAGAATATGGATTTTTTTATCGAAGGCTCATTAAGAGTTTTCAATTATATTTAGCAAAGCAAATGGATCCTATTCCTATGAGCAGATCTAGCAGTAGGCCAAATAGTAGTTATAACAATGCGAACAATAACAGTAATAGCATCAATGTCGTAAAAAAGAAAGAGGAGTCAAAAAACGATGAACCGCCAATAGCAGGCGAGTTAATAGTTGGAGAAGAGGTGGAAAAAATAGATCCATCTGTACAGCTGAATCGTAACTTGATTGTTTTTTCTGAAATGACAGACGTATTTTTGCAAAATTGTGTAAACACAGACTGGCAAAATGATCGTGATGAAGTACTAACAATATCAAAAATAAGAATATACAGTTTATTGCATGAAATTATTGTTTATAGTATCATTGGCCGAAAACATGTAACACCAAGTCGAATTAAAGATACGTTGAACTCATTATTTGATTTAGCTTTCCCAGAGCTACAACAAAGTGAACATAGTAATGTAATAAAAACGATTAATCAACGAAAAAGAGAACGGCTAAAAGCTATTAAAACGGTACAACAATATAAAAGCCCGTACGATGAAAAAGAAATCAAACGCCATTATCCTAAACCATGGAATATAAAGCCGATAGATACAGATGAATTGATGCGTAGACGTATTGAGTATGCTATACGAAAAGGCGAAAGTTTAGATAAATTTAAGAGTGCTGAAATTATTTCAGCAATTGGCGATAAAAAACAACAACAAAACAAAAGTTGGTTAAACCGGCGTGTTGCTGACGTAAAAAAAAACAGGAAACGTGGAGCCTATAGATTAAATAGCTCGATAAAAAGAAGTGGGGGAGTTAGTGCAGCAAATACACGTTCAGAATATTATCAAATACGTGATCCTAATGCAACAACAGAGCTGTTACTATTGCCTCCACCATTTCGTCCACCGTTTTCTGGGCAGTCTAGCTGGACAGTTGCATTTGGTAGAAGTCGACCAGCAACTTCTGATATTGTAGGAAGGAATAATACTCGAAGAAACAGGCAAAGGCCTATCAGTGGAAGCGCTGTAGCTGGAGATAAAAAAAAATATGGTGGTACCAAAGAAGTTAGAGCTGTGAACCACTTTTTTCAATCGCCATATTGCTAAGATAACTAGATAACTTATATTTTATTGGATATTGTCAATATTTTGATCACTAACGCTACATCGAGTAACCAGATCGTTTTAGACAGCATAGCAATCTGAAATCTGAATGAAAATCCATCATCATTAATTTAAATCAACATTTTTATTATTTTTAAATATTTAAAAAATAATATAAAAAAAATATATATATATCAAATAATATATTATTATATCTAGTCTCGTGTTTTTTTAATATTTATTATATATAATATATATATATGTACACTCTTTTTGGTAATAACTTTTTATACCAAGGTAAGTTTTACTCAGTATTCTCTATTCTACTTTTTCTAAACCTAATAAAATCATCATAACCAGTGTGAACATTGCAAACATACCCCAGACAATAGCATTTCCTTTTCTAATTTCTGAATAATACAATATACCCCACAAACCTGACGTAATTAGCATTGCAGCAAGCATTTGGACATTAGCAATCGCATTTCCACCAGTTACAACCGCTAGTGTACAAAATACATTTCCCAACTCCCAAAACAAGCCTGCAATAATTGGCTTGTCCATAATTTGAAAATGCATAGGAGGAATTAATGGAATTTTATGGTATACATTTCTCTTGTCGTTTTGAAAATACAATCTACACATAAAACGCCAACATGCTAATAAAAGGATACAAAATAAAGTCACAAGCATAGCACCAATTCCAAATGACACATACCAGCTACCCAAATCATTAAACTGTTCTAATAATCTTGGGGAACACGCCTTTGTAGTGTGATAACAATTTTCCTTTCGCTGTTCATATTCTTTTCCTAATGTAACAGCTGAATATTGAATACTTGCAGATATTCCACAAGATATAGCGGCTGTAACTCCTATTATCCATACACACGAAAATGGCTTTGCATTTGCCCAAGTATTACCAATTAAACCTTTTGAACTTGAACCATCATCATCAGCATTAAATGAATTATAATTGGTATCGTTATTATTTGTTGATAGCAATAATGGTGGCAGTACTTCTTTATTATTTTCATCATTTTCATCATTTTCCTCGTCCACACGAATATAACTACCACCATTAAGCCAAGTTGGCAAATTTTTGAACTGGGGTGAATAAACCATCCCCACCATACCTAAAATAATAAAAAACAGCCAAATTGGCGCAAGATAAAACGAACAATTTGTACCACAACTATGAAGTTTTACCTTTTCTCCTAATATGAGCCAAAACACAAGAAATTGTAATATTGAACTTGAACCTGCTGCAATACATATTTCAAAGCCAATACCAATTATTGGAACAGCAAAAATTGTTAATAGACCTGAAGGTATCCAACCAGCAGCAGAGACTATCCCCCAATATGTAAACACATAAACCGGTACATCCCCCGTACCAGGGTTGATTAATCTAGGAATCAAAAATAAAAATCCACACAGAAATACAACTGTTGACTTATACAACTGAAAAATCACAGGGTGCACGTTCGCTTTTAAAACTGCTTTTGTTTTTATCGGGACTGGATACGTACCCATAAACAAACCGCCCAATACTGCATATGTTAAAGTTAAATATGGTGAGCCCGTCATGGCATTAAATATGCTAACGTACCAAAACGTGTAAGATGCGTCATATGCCCGTAATATTCAACTGTACCGAAGTAGCTCACAATGTCTACACGTATTTATGTGTATTTGTGTGTGACGAGAGTAAGACTGATAATCATAGTAATAATACGTATTTATATTAGACGAGTATTTTAATATTGTTGTTGTTTATTATATTATTTATTATTAACAATAATTAAAAAAAAAAATGCAAAAATTGTTTTGGGCAATTATTTATAAAAAAAAATGGAATAATAATAATAATAAAATAATAAAACTAATAAAAACGTCTCTGTTGTCTACCACCGTATGTGATTTGAGATTGTACTGAGCACCTTTGCACCTTAATAATTTTTCCAATAGTGGTAAGTGCTATTATTTGTAATATCATTTTCCTTTTACTCGTATGTGATTTATGTATATTATTATATCATATTATATTATTGTATTATTATTGTCATGTGAGTTCTCGAGCCTCTTTTTGTATTTGGTGGTGTGTGCGGTATTTTACGAGACCTCGTACTTTTTTCATGGATGTATTTGTTCCACCTCTAATTGAGTGACTGAGTTCAAAGGTCAAAGGGCACCACAACCATTAACATTTTGAAGAACATCGTATGAATTTAAGAAGAGAAAGAAGAACTCAGAACCTGGTGAATCGCACTTTTTATTTCATCGCAATAGTGGTGCCATAGTAAGTTTTATTAATATTACATTTGCACATTATATTTTTTTATTACTATTATTGTGCTATTATTATTATTTTTTTTTATTTTACATTATTATTATTATTTATTTTTATTATAATAAATATTATTATTTTTTTTAAACAACAAAATATTATTAATAATAATAATAATTTATTATTTTATTAATTATTACCACAATATCTTATTATTAATAAATAATAAATTATTTTTACACACATCATCATTATTATTTTTGTCGTCGGTATCTTTTTTTGCAATCTGGTTATCACAGATACATGTACAGTGATTTAGTATATATTCAATTATACATTATACAGATTAAATATTTATTTACCTATTCATATTATAATATTGTTCTCACACATAAACAAAACACCCCATCCCCCCTCTTTAAAGATAATATGACATCAAACGTGGAAAGTGAAAAGCAAGAAGGCCCACCAGTAACATCAGGGTACTGGTTTCGTGAGGAAGTTACGGAAGACTGGGCCATACAAATGCGCTTAAAAAGTTTAGGATTTAAAAAGCAATCAGATTTTCAACACGTACAAATTATTGAAACTGAACAATTTGGAAAAACGTTAGTTTTAGATTCAAAAACTCAATCTGCTGCAGCTGATGAGCATGTATACCACGAAACTTTAGTACACCCAGCATTGTTGTTGCACCCAAATCCAAAACGTGTTTATATTGGTGGCGGTGGTGAGCTTGCAACCGCCCGCGAAGTTTTGAGACATTCGTCCGTTGAGAAATGCGTTATGGTTGATATCGATGAGGTGGTAGTCGATATTAGCAAACAGGAATTAAAGCAATGGAGCGAGGGTGTGTGTGATGATTCTAGGCTTGAATTAGTAATTGGCGATGCAAAAAGTTTTCTTGAAAACGATACTCGTGAATACGATGTAATTATTATGGATATTGCCGACCCCATTGAAGCTGGACCTGGTATTGCCTTATATACACAGGATTTTTATCAGTTTTTGTTTTCCTCTGGCAGACTGGCAAAAGATGGAGTATTTGTTACACAATCTGGTCCTGGATCATTTATTAATATTGATGAATGTGGTAGTACCATACATCGCACATTGCGTAGTGCATTTAATAATGTAGCTGCTTTTCAAGCTGATATTCCAAGTTTTGGCTCTGTTTGGGGTTTCAATGTGGCATTTGGGGGGCCAGCCGGCGAAGACTTTAACACAAATGTCAACGAAAAGTTGCAAAAAGACCAAAAAGACGTTTTAAGTGCCGGAGTTGATACAATAAACGATAAAATTGCTAAAAGAATTAACGGCACACTGAAATATTATGACGGTGTGACCCACTTAGGTTTATTTGGTATACCAAAAGATTTGCGTCAACGAATTGTGGATGAAAATCGTATTATGACATTAGATAATCCTGTTTTTATGCATTAAAAGCGCATTTTTAACGGAATTGATTTCACATTATAATAATATATTATCTGCCTTGCTCATAAGTTTAAATTTGTTTTAAATTAAATGATATTTTATTTTTAAAAAATATTTTTTTTTGAAAAAACGAACGGAACGCATCACGCTTTAAAAAAATTATTTACTAGTTAACTGTCTAAAACCTCTGTTTTCACCATCACGCTTCCAATCTTTTGGACATATATTGTCACGTTCTTCCATTTGTTTAAGCAATGATCGAGTTGGACCATCTTTTGGATTTAATAATTGTGCTTTTGTTAATGCGTTACGCGATCTATCCCAGTCACCTTCCAAGTATGCAATAACACCTTCATCATACGTTGCCCTCCATGTTGGATCTATACCTTCGCGCATTGCTAATAGATGTGGATTTTTAGCCCAATCAATACTTTTTTGTACGCCATTATCGTCGATTTCGGGCTTTAAAAAGTTGTCAATATTGTAGTTAAATATATCAATTGTCCAGATTTCCATGGGGATTTTACTTCCTACAACACATATACGATCAACTAAGCGTAAATACTTGCGTGCTGCTGGTGTCATCTCATTAACAACCCATTCACTTATTAAAAATGGGCACCCAAATTGATGGGTAGCAGCCTCCAATCTAGCAGACATGTTTACGTTTGGTGATAGATACGATGCATCAATTTTATATTTGGAGCCAATTGCACCTTCAATGGCCCAACCTATATGCATACCATATCCCATATGTATATGAAAGTCCTCAAATGTTTCCACGTCATCTGGATGCATATCGGGCCCTCTCGCCATTTCTTGTAATCTTTCATTGAATTCGTGGAAAATGCCACCTGGCTGATTTGCTTGTTGTACTTCGTATACACTTTTGACACACGAAAGGACGGCCATATCAATGAACTCACTGACACCCAAACGTTTTGCTCTTCTGCCGGCACCTCTTTGTTGAATAGTCACATTGGCTCGCCCATCCCTAATCGACTCTTCATCGAGCCTAGACTGGTCTGGATCCCTCGGGTCTTTCAAGCCAAACAATCGGCCGTCACATATTTTCCATGCCAATAAAAAGGCACATCCAATATTTTTGTTTGCTGCCCCGTAAAAATCATTTGCATTTTGATGCACTACTTTGGCAACAGTATTAATATACCTTGTAATATCTTTCCCAAGATACATACACGTTTCTGTAAAATCATCAATAATACTAAAACCAAAGATGGATGTGATTAATTTACCTGGTACCATGGCATTTAATTCCCCATCCCCACTCATGTTTTGCCCAATAATTTCTGAACCAGCAGCACCAAAACCAACTTGTAACAAACCACCAATTTTTTTTATCGTTCGTTCCAATAACATTGTTTCATAACCTTCTTTTTCAGCTTCTGATTTTCCATTTGTATTTTTTCTCTTGGTTGTGGTGGCAAGTGGGTTTTCCGCAAGTTTGGTTACCGTGCTCATCATACGCTCAATAGGCTCAATAACTAGGTGTGCGGCATCATTTGTGAAGGCCATGACAGCACCAGTTAAAATAACCATTACAAATAATGTTTTTACTAAATTCAACGTCGCAGCAAGTGTTGTGGTATCTTTATTGTTAAATATAACATGGCTTTGACAATCACCAGGGAACACTTGGTGTACCACACCATCTTCATAAATGTATTTAGCATTTGTTTGAATTCCTGGTGCCTCCGCATCCCTAAATGTCTCAGATATAATTGCTGGCGATTCTTTTAGATCCTTTGATGGATTAAAATTATTCAATGGATTGGTATCTAAATCATACGGAGACGATGGAGTCGATTGAAACTTCATACCGGAAATCCACGGTTCTCTTGACAGTTCCTCTTTGAATCCATGCCTACCACATATTTTTAAATACATAACGCGGCCAGAGTTACGTACGTATTGAATTGCTTTGTATTTAAAAACATTTGGCGACACGTACGAATCACTGTGGTTGTAGTAATCGGATGCCAATTTATGCAATTCATTCAATCCTTCATCTTGGTATTGATTGTAATCCTCACTTGTCAAGGTACCATCAAACAAAGGCAAGCAGACAATCATTAATAAAACCAAAATAATCACCCGCCGTGTTGTCAACTCAGTTAGTTTTTTTCCAACTTTACTTGGTTCATTTGCCATATCCTCCACTTCAACATCTTCATCGCCTTGCTTTGCTGCCTTGTATAATTTCACAATACGAACCATACGCACCAAACGTACAATTCTAACAATTCTTCCAGCCCTTGTGCCAACTCGCGATGCCCTCCCAGCTTTTAGTGCATTTGGGTCACTCGCTGCACCACCACCGGTTAAAGGATCCCATATCCATCCAATATCTGGGATCAAACTTAACGTTGACAATAAATCGAGCCAAAAATAAAATCCCAAAGTATAATGTGGCTTAACAGCCACGTTGAGTCCGAATTCCATCATGAAGACAATCAATGCCAAGACAGAAAAAGTATAAAACCACACATCTGCAGTTTTATCAGTTGCCATTAAACGTATATCATCGGCAAACAATGCGTAAATAGTGAAAACCATTGTAGTAATATTAAACCATTTACTAGTTAGAACAGAGCTTAAATATTCACTCGTATTTTTTGGTGCATTTTTTTTCTTTGCCTTTGCCCTTAATGGTACTGGTTCATCCATAACATCTAAATCTGCAGGTCCTTTGTCCATATCATCTTTATTTGTAGCCATTATTATTGGTAGTTTAATACTATTGGTATTCCCCTCCTCGACCAATTATGTATATATGTGGTATATATATATATATATATAAATGTGTATGTATGTATTGCAGAGATATGTTTAAAACAAACACACACACAAGTGTATATGCAGAAAGTTGAAGTGATGCGTTGGTATCCAAGCACCGTGTTACATGCGTGTATTTCTATTATTTCCATGTGTGTATTTATATATGTATTGCTATTCATTCAAAATAATAATAAAATGTTAAAAATATAATTACGTCAATTAGTTGCACTATTATTAACCTCTAGCGCTTTTTTTTCAGCAAGTAAGCTAATAATGTATTCTGTGTATATTATACGTAAGCAGTATGTAATTGTTATTAAAACATTACATTCCTCATAAGGTTAATAATGATCCACCGCAGGACATTTTTCATATTAATGCTGTGTTCATTATCCAACTTAAACTCATATTGGATCGTTACGCAGCACTGCACAGCATTGGCAACGCAAGAAGATGTACGCGTATGATCAATAACAATTATTATTAACAATTATTATTATTAGCAGCTTGCGCTGTCAATTCTCAACGACATTTTCATCCAGCCAGTAAAACTGAAAGTGGTGGATTTACCATCCTCTTGCGGATATTGTTACAGAGCGGTACTGCTGGTTTGTTATTTTAGCTAGCAGTTTCACCAGATTTGCATTATAGTAATGATACTCATAGTACTATTCTTGTTGTAAAATTGTTTATAAAATATTTAAAAATCCGGGATGGAATTTGGAGTCAAAAAATATGTTTTGCAAGCCGAGGCAAGCCACTGGCAAGCTGGGCAAGCCCAAGGCAAGCCAAGCAAGCAATGTGCTTTATACAACGTCGTTATTGTTACACATCGGCCCCCACCGTAGATAAAGTTGTATTACAATGCACGTACTTACGGCTGCGTGGCTAGCATTTTTCTGCATTCCCATTCTTTCGTTTTACACCATCCATAATTAGAATAATATGATATCCAGATATATACGTACATGTGTACACAAAAACGTCTCGATATGTATAATAATTAATTGAATGGCCTAACTACAATAGATTGAAATATAAATGTAGTAATAAATAATAAAAATACCATACAGTATATTATTACATATTATATTAAATATTATTATAGTTTTTAATTGGTTCAATTGGGGCAATAATTGTATAATAATAATAATGATACATAATATACTATTATTATTAATAATACAAACAAAATGACGCATCACACGCGCTTCTCTTGTACGTAATGTGTATGGGATGAGATGCAACAAGCATTTACAAGTTTAACCACATTGTTTCTCCCATTCAAAGGTATATTTATTTATTTTATTCGTAGAAGTGTACTTGGTTGTAAAATAGCGTTACCTATTGGTTTTACACGTATCGTACATATAATTATTGAAAACATACTTGTTGAAGCTACTATAACAACAACTGCCATCATACATATAGAAGAATGATCATTGCTGGTGGTAGTGCTAGGAATAAACCACAACATACATACAATGGGCGCAAGAAGAGAAATAGCATTGTGCATCCAACACATCATAAACATTCGCCGTCTCAAGTACAAAAAAAATTACGGTTGCAACACATGGTGAAAAAAATGTCGAAACAAGAACAAGACTTGTGCGAAGAAACATTTGAAGAAATTGATGAAGATGGTAGTGGTACCATTGATATGGACGAGTTAAGTCGTGCTATGCATGTTTTAACTGGGTCATATCCATCACGACGGTTGGTAAAGGCTATGTTTGCTACCGTAGACGATGACGACAACGGCGCAATTAATTTAGATGAATTTAAAATATTGTGGCAAATGCAAATTGAATTTAGAAAACGATTAGCATTTGAAAGCAAATCAGAATCACCCTTTTTACCAAAGGAGGATGACCCTTTGTTAAAATTGTATTACATATTTGATGATCCAAGTAAAAGCAAAGTTGGTAGTTACCTATCCATTTTCATTACATTTATAATTTTAGTTTCCGTAACTTGCTTTATTATTGAATCTTTGCCAGCGTTTCGATTCTGGACTGGTGGTGTAGCAGGTCGTGGCCAATACGAGAGTCTTCCCATATTCGGTCACATTGAATTATTTTCAATTATTGTGTTTACAATTGAATACTTAGTACGTTTTTTTCTTGTCGGGTATGCTCCACCGAATGATAAACCAGCAAAGACAAAACTTCGTAACTTTGTTACTGAAACGTTAAATTTAATAGATTTAGTAGCAATTTTACCATTTTACATAGAAGTAGCAGCAGCAGGTTTTGGCGCAACCGATAGCGGTGGGAGTGGATTAGCCGTTTTGCGTATATTGCGCGTTGCACGTGTATTTCGTATCTTTAAATTAGGAAAATATTCCAGTGGCATGCAAATGTTTGCTGTTGTTATGATAAAAAGTTTTGATGCGTTGGCATTATTATCTTTCTTCTTAATTCTTGTAATTATATTATTTGGTGCATTAATATACTTTTGCGAGGCTGGAATAGATAATTATAACCACGAGTTAGGTGGTTTTGCACGACTAGATATAACCGGGCATAGTTATGAATTGTCCCCTTTTACTTCCATACCTGCATCGTTTTGGTGGGTTTTAGTTACTGCAACTACTGTTGGGTATGGCGATATGTACCCAACAAGTTTTGAAGGGAAAATGATTGCAACTGCATGCATGATGGTTGGTGTACTCGCATTAGCATTGCCAGTGTCTGTTATTGGCGCTAATTTTGCAGATATATATTCAAAAAAACAGAAACAAGTGTTACAAAATGAGCAACGTATGTTGGTTCAAATGTGGAAAGGGCAAATTGGTGATGATGAAGGGGCTGAACATACTAGGGTAAATGAAAATGGATCAATTGAGAAAATTGTTGTCAACAAAGATAGAGCAGATTCAGAAGATCATCCTGAACAAATGAAGGATGAATTACTGAAAATATTAAGAAGCATAAAAGAATTATCTGATAAGGCTACTTTAATCATGTCATCGATCGAAACCCATGAAGTAAGAAATGAAATTCAAATGAAGCGGGATAATAATTGTAAGAAGGTTGATGAGGTACAAACAACGTTACTTCCTCCCCCACCACCAAAAAAAGAAATCTAAAAATAGTGTTATTGAAAAAGCTTACGCACAAAAATATTTAATGTGTTGCAAAAAAATATATGTCTCATAAACTTAATAC
>JACKZZ010022961.1_pt1 | contig 18283 bp, 10 predicted proteins | sample 8027871 | NCBI WGS metagenome assembly JACKZZ01 (sample SAMN15724774, study PRJNA655200) | protist metagenome | isolation source: fluorescence activated cell sorting (FACS) single amplified genomes of... | place: USA: West Boothbay Harbor, Gulf of Maine | collected 2000-07-19
TGTGTCCCCCAAAGAGGATCTGGTGTTCCAAGAGGACAGTTTGTTCCACAAAGAGCAAGATCCAAGGAACTTTTTGAAAAAAGAAGATTCAAAAAACTTTTTAAAAAAAGAAGACTCAAAAAACTCTGTAAAAAAAGAGGATTCCACCCCTCCCTCTCTGCCCGCGCCTGCTCTCTTCCGTCCCCAGCCCTTCCATGCCGAGTTGAGAGGCGCCTACGAGGCCGTCTTCCAAGCAGTGCAAGCGGCGCTAGGAGCGGCAGTGGTCAAGGCCAAGGCGAACAAGGGCAAGTTGGTCTGTCGAGAGGCGCAGGAGGACTTTTGTGTGCACTTTTGGTGGCAGAAGGAGCAGAACACGATGTTGGTGGAGCTGGTGGTGCTTCAAGCAGACGCTCAACGCAGTTATGTGGATTTGTTTCGAGGGGTCTGTGAGCACCCTCAAGTGAAACCCTTTGTAATTAGTGTGCCTCAGGCCTTGAACGAGAACGTTATGCCCGTCTTGTAGTTAGTGAAATATACTTAGACGAATATTGAGGTTGGGTTACTTTTCATTTCTTTTGAAATTTGTACAAATTCACATCTTAGAATATCATTTTTATTACTTTATCATATATACTCTATGTTATTATTAAAATTAAAATTTTAATAAAAATTGAAATGAATTCATCACTCTTTGTTTCATTCACTTGTTGTAATATATAATAATAATAATAGTTGAGGAAGATGTTATTCTTTTTCATTATTAAGGGTAATAATTGATATATAAGGTGGTATGTATATAATAATAGGTAGGTAGGTAAGTACCAAAGTAAGTAAGTAAGTAAGTAAGTAAGTAGTAAAACGGAGAGAAGAAATTAAGCAATTTCCCCAATAGGACTGAGTAAAGCACGTCGATTGGTATCGGAATCAGCCAATTGAATTCTCTTGACCACTCTAAAGGCAAGAAATCCCCACTTCAACCCCATCATGTTAGAAATAAAGGTCATCCAATGAGAACTTTCATCCAATCCATCGGCCTCCACAATCGCCACAATCAAACTAATCGTGCCCCACACCGCAAACAACACCAGAGCCACAGCCAATCCTTTGTACGTTTTGTCGTTGCGTAACCAAGCTGTTTCGGTCTCTAGACGCTCTTCACGGTGTGCTAGAGCGTAAATAAGACCAAGAAAAGAAACAAAAAGCCAGGAAATACTGGTTTCTATGGAGTGAGGCAGGAAGGAGAAACATGCAAGCACGAAACTGAATGTGAAACAAAGCACGAGGACTTCCCACGGGGTGTATGATTTGCACATCGTTCTTTTAAGTTTTTAACTATTCTTTACTTTGCGAACTTTTTTTGAAATCTTCTGTCAATTTGTTTGTCATCATCATGAAGAAAGAAGATTAAAAAATTTTAAAATCGTCGTTTTAAAAAATTTCTTTCGTATTCAAAAGAAGTCGGTGACAGCATACGCATACAAACGAACGACGCCACGGGAAGTATTACTACGAGTCACACAAAAAAAAAACACGAAAAATTTACTAGGACAAAACGACAAACACAAATATCATGTTGAAATCATTGAGTACTAGTAAACGTCAATTTCAAACCAATACATTGACAGGACGTAAACGTGTGAATTCCAAAGAAGAAGAAGAAAAAACTCCAAATGATAGTGTTCGTAAAACGTTATTATCTACTCAAGAAGTAGAAGAAGTTTTAAAGAATGAAAAATTACGTGCAAAAGCCTTATTAACGCTCAAGGCAAGTCATAGTACTGAAACCTTAGTTTGTGCTGTGAATTGTTTACTTTGGGAAGTAGAAAAAGATGAAAGCAAGAAACAAAAGTTAGCAGATAATATTGTTTCCAAATTTGCAAGTGAAAATGCCATTTATGAAGTATGTATTCCAATGGATATTCGAAATCAAGTTTGTAACAATCCTGGACAAGAATCTTTTGGAATATTAAAAAACCTTATGATGACGGAATTAAAATTGAATGATATATTTAATAAAACGTTTTTATCAATAAAACAATAATTTAATAATACATTGTTATTATTAGTTTTTACTATACAAAATAGTTAACAAATCTTTCATAAACTCTTTTAACCATGTTGCTTCCTGAGTCATTACATGAATCATATCACCAATTGTACAATGATCATCATTACAAATACCAATAATGGATTGATTTAATTGTGAATAATTCTTTGGAGTCAATAACCAATGAAGAGTAATGGCACATCGCTTTTCTTCACGAAAATAACAAATTGAATAAAAGGATATACTCACATCATTAAATTCTTGAATCGAAACATGAGCATTATTTGGGGAAACACGTCCTCCATGTAAATTGACTCGAAAACTTTGTAATATTTCACCATCATTATTATGATTGGAGATGAATTTATCACCACCACCACCACCAGGAAATGGTTTTTTTTTCGTGGATGATTTTCCTTCGCTTTGTTTCTTGATACTTGAATCCTCTAATTCTTCTTCTTCTCCTTTGTTCGGTAATGATGGCTTTGATAATGGTAATCCAAATATTCCTAATTGAACTTGTTTTTTAAGTTCATTTGGTGAACCCTTAATATCATTTAAATTTGTAATATTATTTTTTCTTAATGTACTTTCAAACATCCACGGCCAAGCTTTTAAGGAAATAGTATCCAATGTTTCTTTTTCTTCCTTGTCATCATTACTCTTGTCACTATTATTAGCACCAAGTACATCTTTAGCTTGAGCCACGAAAAAGAAATCAATTGGTTGTTCAATACACAAATTTTGTATACATTGATGTATTTCTGTTGGTAAATTTTTCATACTCTCTTGGGGAAGTCTAGCAGCAATTGGTGCTAATACCCATGGAAAATGATAAAAGTGAAAAATTGGCGTTGGTGGAATAAAATTAAATAATCTTCCAGGAGTACTATTTTCTTCTTTTTTTAAATTCCAATTAAAAATTGGATTCGTAGGATGAGCTCGAATGACAGGTTTATTTAAAAATTCCTCGATACTTATTTCTTCTTCTTCTTCTTCTTGATTTATTATTAGTGTTGATTTTTTCTGAGAAAGAATACTTTTTGAACTTTTATTTTTTTGAAAAGTAATATTATTGTTATAACTTTTAGCTAAATTTGCTTTAGCTTCACGCCATGATTGATGAATCTTCTCTTGTTCTGGACCTTTTTTAATCCCTTGTAATTTAGCACTATATTCACTATTTAATGCTTTGAGTGTTCTTAAATATTCTTCTTCTTGTTCTTTTTTTTTCATTTTATTTTTGTGATTTTTCTTTTTTTTGTAACCTTCCATGCACGAATAGTAAATCCGAATTTATGTTACACGCAGATTATAATAACGAGTAGTAACTTAAAAAAAGTCGATGTTTGTCCGTTGTAATATAGATGTTATAAATAATAATTATATTTAAAGCGGTATATTATATATAATAAATTTAATTACTTGTGGGTATTCTTGTTGGAATTCCCGAAATTTTTCTGGAATCATAAACATCTACTTTAATATGCTTTAACATGGCAATCGCAGAATTAATAATAATAAATGATCCAGAAATTTGTGCGGATCGAACCATACATCCTCTTGGAAGTACACATGCCAAAGTACCAATCATGTAAGGTCGTACCATTTGCATTGTTCTTGAGGTATATTGAGGAATTCTTTTTTCCCAAGTACTACTATAACTTTTAAATAATTCCGCATAAGTTTTTTCTGGATTCATGATTTTCAAAGCGGAAAGGGAATGAGGGACATGAGAAAAGTATCCGGCCACTAAACCAGCAAAAAAGCTACCGGTCAAGCTCTTTAAAAATTTGTTATCTTGAAATATTGGAAGACGTTCTTCATAATAATCGGAAAGTTGATTAATACCCACACCAAAAATAACTTCTCGTACACATCGAGGAATGAAACCACGAGTCCATCGAATGGATAATGGCTCTGGATTGGTATGACCAGCATTACTCGCTTCTAACATACTAGATACGGGGGACATGAGTAATCCTGGTAATGTGGCAAGTGCCGCACCTAATAATTGAGGATGATCGTAATTTTCAAGTTCAATGTTAGAATCCACCATATAACGAATTCCCTTAAATCCATTAATATAAACCATTCTAGTCGGCACTTGAACATGCATGCTAGGGAACAATGCCGCTCTTGGTTTTCCTGTTAATGCGGCATTAATCAATGCATTCATCCCAGATCGATAAAAGCTTTCCACAGCCGCAGCGCAAGTAATGGCAAACCAAGGAAGGGGTTCAGCTGGAAGGCTTGTTCCTTTTTGCATGAAAAGCGGGGTTTCAATGAGATTTTTATTTTGATCAAATGCCAATTCATGCGTTAAACTATTAATAATCCCCATGGCAATGTCGGGATCTTCCCGAATCATGGCCTCTAAATCGGAATGATGAATACGATACGCCACACCATTGGAAATGGCTTTGAGTGTGGCATACGAAGGTTCCCTTTTAATGAGATGCAACATGCCCACCGTATTGGCACTCCCTTGAGAACCTAGACTACCAACGATATGAATTTGATCATCTATGAGTTTCTGACGCATAATATCTCCCTCGATCACAATGTAAGCAAACTCTTGAGGTTCACCTTGAAGTTGCAATACCTGACCACGTTTGAACTCCACCATCTCGAAAAGGTCTGCCAACACGTCTCTCTGAGAAGAGCTGAGTTTTCTGAACATGGTCGTCTTTTCCATTTGATCCACGAGTTTAGCGTGACGCTTTTGTTCGGGATTGCCACCTATGGAGTCGCTCAGCCATCGGACCATGCTCACTACGGAGCGCTCCTCTTTCGTCTCCGGCATGTGTGTGTGTGTTCTTTCCTACCCACTGATTCTTTTTTTTTTTTGTCTTCAAGTCGTGTGTGTGATGATATTGATTTTATTACGAGATACGAGTTATAAATCAATAATCAAATCAAAATCTAAAAAGATTCTTGGTGGTATTATTCTTTTACGACGTCAATCGATCCACGCTTATTCTTGTTGCTTACAACATTGTCATCATACTATTATGCCAACAACAAGAAGAACAAACAACAACAACACTTCTTCTCCTTTGAAAAAGAAAGAAGAACAAGAATCAAAAAGAAAACGAGTCAAACAAGAAGACAATGAAGAAGCAGAAGAGAAAAATGATAAGGAAAAGATTATAAATAAATTTTTATTTAAATCAGAACCAGAAACTCGAATGGAAAAAGGTCGTGATATGAAATATGCATGGGAAGATCTTGTGGCTGAAAAGGTTGGGAAATGGGATGGAGTTCGTTCTCATCAAGCTAAAAATGTGATGAAAAGTATGAAAATTGGTGATTTAGGTTTTTTTTATCATTCGAATTGTAAAATCCCCGGTATTGTTGGTGTGGTGGAAATAGTCAAAGAAGCGTATCCTGATTTCACGGCTTGGGATGAGGAGGATCCTCATTTTGATCCAAAATCCAAAGAAGAAAATCCAACTTGGTATATGGTGGATGTTAAACCAGTATTTGAATTAAAAAGACAAGTTACTTTGAAGGAATTAAAGGAATTAAAATCACAACGTGTAGAAGAATTAGAAGAAATGATGTTATTGAGACAAGGAAGACTTTCCGTACAACCTGTAGATGAAACAGCATGGAATTATATATTAGAACTAGGGAACAAAAAAGAAGAATAAGTTTTATATTTAATATTATTGTAAGAAATCTGGTTCTTCGTCTTCTTCTCCATTCTCATCATCTACGATGGTATCTTCCAAATTATTTGCTACAAATTTATCTAACCAAGCATCCTCTGCTTCTGCTTCTTCTTCATCGTAATCCACAAATGGTTTTCTTGAATTATTATTATCTTCATTGTAATCCACAAACGGCTTTCTTGAATTAGTATTATCTTCCTCATCATAATCCACAAATGGTTTTCTTGTTGTTGCTGATTGATAATGATTTTCTTCATCATCTAAACCTAAATCACCTTCTCCTTGTTTTATTAATCCATAGTCTTCTTCTACCTTCTTTTCTTCTCCTCCTCGTATTGCGCGTTGTATGAAACCCATTAGCATGGATGGACATAATGTCAATTTTATCCATAATATTCGAGTACATCGTTCACATAACTCATAATATCCCATCTCTCTCTTTTTAAAAAGTCATTGTGATGATGAGATGGGAAAAACATTTTAAAAAAAGGTGAAATAAATTAAAAAGGTAAAAAAATGGAATAAAAAAAGTCGATTTGTTCTAATTGTTCTTTTGTTGATAGAACTTGAAAAAAGAAGAAAAAGAATGTAAAGAAGGTGGAAGAAACGTAAAAAAAACTGTTTTTAGGACAATTTACATTAAAATTGGAAAATCATTCTCCCCTTCTTCTTTTGAACGAGTAACTTTTCCTTAATTAATTACAGGAAAGAATATATAGTTGTAGCGAAATTGTATACATTTTTTCCATCACCTACATCACATCACTCACTGATTAATAAAATATAATAATATAAAAGGGACAACGATGTCCATCTCACCTGACGTAGCTGCTATCATAGCCGCTTTCAGTGATGATCGTCGCACGTACGCTTGTGTAGACCGTAATTGGGCTCAAGCCTTTGCTGGTCTTGATTTAGCTTGGAGAGGTTCGGTGCAAGGTTGTTTTGGGATTAATTGTAAGGAGGCACCGGTGCGACATCCGTTGGGTCTACGGTTGATGAGCTTTAATTCTTGGAGAGAAACTTATTTGGCATGGCGAACATTGGAGCTACAAATGTGTGGAGAGACGATTCGATTTGGGGAGATATGGTTAAGAATGACAAGTGCCATGGATAAGATTCATACTTTTCATACTCACATGGCGAATCATCCTAGATTTGCTGCAACTACACCCCTACCTGTGGATTATTCAAAAATACCGGATCTCATGCAATTGATTCGAAAGGAGTTTCGTTACAACACGAACCATCAGCGTCATGAAGAAGAAGCAAATTGTCAAGAAATTCAAGCTTTTCTTGCCAATTCAAATGGATATCATGGTGAACCTGCAGGAATTGGTGGGATGACGGTGTTTTATGATCGATTCCGTACCGTGTTCCCCGTCCCATTATCGGAATCCTTAACCATGTTAAAAAATAGTCAGGAAAATGGAACATCCAATTACTTTTTATTCGCCCAAGCCGTAAATGAGCAGGGCAGAAATGAAGCCATATTTTTACATTCAAGTGGAAAAGTAATAAGGCACTTTTATCAAGGCCAAAGAGATTCCCAGGGAAGAGTTCAATGGGTTACCTTGTTTCAAACTGGTCCTTCCATAGATCATTGTTTATTACAATTTTATGAAACTTTAGCGGAAGATTTAACTCATCATGAAAGAAGAGTGGTACAAAGTAATTCGTTTAAGTTTTTCTCTTCCTTTCCTCTTAAAGGACCACGAACTTCCATTGAAACCACACAAGGATTAACCGTAAGAGCAAGTTATACGTATGTTCCAGATCTTCAACGACCCATCTATGCGTTTCAATTTGCCATATCCTTCAATCCCAGAGCACCACGAGATTGGAATGGGAAAATTAGATTAATCTATCGTCATTGGTGTTTTTCAGATGTTTCCACGGGAGATGTGAATTATGTAAATGGTCCTGGGGTGATTGGATTGACACCCACATTTGATTCAGAAACTGGTAAATGTGATCAAGCAAAGGATGGAATAAATTTTGTATATGAATCTTGTGCTATTGCTTCTCCTGGAACTACCATGGAAGGCAGCTTATCTTTTGAAACTTTAAATGACCCACCAATTAGATATCGGATATTAATGGGGAAACTTACTTTCCAAGTTCCTAGATTTGCATTTTAATATATTGCTATTTGACAACTTTTCAATTGTTTTTTTATTATTGTTATATAAAATCACTAGTTTTGTTTATATTGTCTGCATTTTTATAATAATAAATAGTATATAAATCAATTTTTTAAATAATCTATTGGTCTCAAGAAGATTTTTTTCCTATTATGATTTATTTGTGACGGTGAATTTAAAATTCATCATTTCCGAAAGTTTCATGACCGTACTTGTTTTACGTTTTCTAACAACTTCAGGCATGGTTGATGCATTCTCCTCCTCCTCCTCGTTATTAAAACCATGATGAAAAATACTTTCAGAGTATGATAAATAATCATCCTCAAAATCCTTTTTATATATTTCATCTTCTTCTTCTTGTTCTCCATCATTATTACTGTGTTTTAATGGTATTTTACCTAATATCATTAATCCTTTTTTACCTTCTCCACAAACAAAAGACTTTGTTCTTTCTTTAATTTGGTTATTAGAAGTTGTTGTTGTGTAATAATATGATTTTTCCTCTTCTTCTTTTTCTTCACTAAGATGCTCATCATCATTATTATCATCATCATCCTTTATCATTAAAATTTCTTTTTTCTTTAATTCTGAAGGAGAAGGACCTTCTGGTGGACTTGGTACAAAGGAAATCGATTTAATGGAAGGTGGTATACTCTTACGATCTTCTTCAACAAAGGTAATGACTAAATGATCATCATTTTGTTCCTGTAATGTCATTTTCAACGGTACACCACTATTTAATTCATCCTCTTCATCAAAAGCAAATACTCTAGCTCTTGCATGAACCACATCCACGCCCTCAATGATGGATGAAGAAGAAGAATTCACATTAAAAGCACCACTACCGGCAAAAGCTTGTTTGAACAACATGCCAAATTTAGATACCGGAGTTTTCCGTCTTCCATTATTTAACTTTTGTTTGCTAAAGAACTCCTCGGCACTCAATTCAAAGGCTCTGAATCCATGAATGTCTCCATCCCATAATTCATCCGAGTAAGGAGCTTTGTGATAATTGCAACGACGAGCTCTCCGTGCATCATATCGTTGAGACAGAGGTAGAGCGGCCACTGTCACTGTGGAAGAGAAACGAACTTTACTTGTGGGAGTGCTTTGTATCGTGGACGTACTGGACGTGCAGGATAAGGAAGAACCTTCACGTTCCTCAAGTGTCACGGAGGTTCTTGTGGTTCGTGTCATAATATATTTATGTATATGTAATATAATAAATTTCTGAAAAGACTGACTTTCTTCTCTTCCTTCACGGTTCGCGCGCCGCACTTTGTTTTTCTGCGAGGGAAAAAAAAAACGGCACGCGAAATGCCTCGTGTGAGTTTGGTAATCACTAATAATCACCATATTTCCTGAGAAAAATATATGTGATTCACACTTTTTTTATGAATCACGTGATGATGAAAAAGCTCGAATTTTTCTTTTTTGTGTTTTAATAACTCGTGGGCAATATTCCCTTGGTGATCAATTGATTATTAATCCCTTGGAGGAAGATGACTGTAGATATCATAATTTAATTTTAAAAAAATATATTAAATTACAAAGAAATAACAATAATTATTCAATACGAGATTGCCAATTGTATTTCAAAAAATCAAATCGTACTTGAGATTCCGTTGCACCACCACCACCAGTGGAAGAAGATTCCATAAGGTTATTAGTACTGGTAGTTTGATGAGCAAGATCCGTGGAGGATAATCCTGTAGCATAAGAAAAATTATTGACTTCCTCAAGAGCATCCATTAAATTCATTCGACTTCCTCCTCCTGCAATATTCACATAAGTACCTCCAGCTAAACTACTTAATAATGTCATTTTTTCTCTACTTAATAACTGTAAAATAGAACCAATTGCTGCTTTGGGGGAACAAATGGCAAAATCTTCATCAGAAAGTTCTGCAAAATACCATTCACATAATTTAGGAACTCGAATACGTCGTTTACTTAAATCAACAATTAAAAATTCATCCAAATAAGCTTTGGAAACTTCATTTAAATCTCGCGATAATGTTTCTAGAGAAAATACCTGAATTTTTTCCATACAACTTGAATTTCCACGATTAATAGCAAATGTAATTCTAGCATCTCGTTTTCTTACACATAATGCCATGGTAGCATCCGTGGACGGTGGAACGGAAATTTCACCCCCCTTTGAGGAATAATTTGCCATAGAACTAGTGAATGGTCTTAGAATACGATGTTCAATTTCGCTTAAACTTAACGCACAAGCATTATTCGTTAATACCCCAAATTCATAACTCATTTGATTTGCAAAACTCTCATATCGAATTTGGGAAGATGGTTGACCAAACATATATCTAGCATGGGCTAATATGGTATGATATAAGTTTAGGAAAAAAACCACACGACTCTCAAAGTTTTGAAACATTGCCCATTCCAATAAATCAAAACATTTGAATTTAGAACAATCATTAAAAAATGATACTTGTGCTTCATGGCTTAAATTTTTCAATTGTAATGCTTGTTTCAATAATTGTTTTATTAAGGAAATTGGATCCCCAATGACGGATTCTTCCAAACTTCTTCTTGAATATACGGAAATTCTTCCATTTAATACAATTCGCTTTTTTTTTACCCCCGGCCATTTTCTAGTCTCTTCCACAAAAATGGATTCTAGTGCAAAGGAAAATGCGGAAGGGATTTGAGCTTGTTGTTGTTGATGATGTATATCCGTAATACTGTTTTGACTACTTGAAAGAAATATGTCCTTTACTTTACTTCTTGCACTTTTTGATGGAAATGCCAATAATTTTTTTCTAGATAAAGTTTCCACCTCTAATAAGGGAAATTTTTCATGAAATCCATGTAAACTAGAATGTGGTACATCCACCTCAATTAAATCTAATACATTACCAGAACCCAAAATTCGAATGGGAACTTTTTTTTCCAAAAAAAACAAAGCAAAAACCGATTTCGAATCATTCGTACGTATTAATACCATCCATTCTTCTTGCCATTGTGTTTCATTCACATTTCTTAATACAAGTGTTTCATAACATATTCGACCAACATCTGGTCCCACGTATCGTTTACTTGCCGTAAACTTTTTAAATCGAGCATAATCTGGATTTAATAAATGAATTTCATTATTATTATTATCTCCTCCTCCTCCTCTGCTTTCATCTTCCTGGGATGTCGTGGTTGATGTTAAGGAGGTAATTGTATTCATTAATTGAGATTTATTCACAAATTTACCTTGTCTTGCTTCATAATCAAGAATTCTTCTTCTTCGTTCCCATTCTCTTTCAGATCTTTTTATACCATGTGCGCTATTACAACGCCATGTTGCGGTTGGAATAATTTTTGTACATTGATCAAAATCTTGAATAAACAATTTTTCCTCCTGATTTTTTAATACATGACGAATACGCATACAAAATACTACTTTACCTCCCCTAACACGAATCCAAAATGGTACAAAAAGCTTAACTTGTTGAACTGATTCAACATTTTCAATATTTAACTTAACTTTACCTCCTAAACGAACAGGACGTGCAATTTCCGTACTAGTAAATGTGGAAAATTGTTTTGGTGTGATGGATGATGATTTATTATCTCCTCCTCCTCCTCCTTCTTCTTCTTCTTCTTCTTCTTCCATTCTTTTAATTCTCAAATCAAAATTTTCAATTGGTGATGGTGGGTTGATTTCATCCTCCCCCCCTTGATCAAATGTGAATGGTTGAAGTTTAGGGGATAATAATGATCCATTCAATCCACTTGTACCACCACCACCACCACCTGTTCCTGTGCTATTTGCAAATGCATTACTTAATGCTGATCCTCGTCTTGAACCTGGACTTGTTGGTGGGGATGGTTTCATGATTACCAAAGAATTCGTGGGTCCAGCTCGTTTTGTAAATATGTTTGATAAAAATTTACCAGATGGTTTTTTTAAACTACTTCTTCTAGCTTTGATGTTTTTAAAGGATTCTGAAAATTGTTGAGTAATTTTCTTTCCTCCTACTCCACCAAATTTAGGGTGAGAATGATTATTATTACTACTACTTCCCTCACTTTTTTCATCTTCCTCATCATCATCATCACCATCATCAAATGTACCACCTAATCTACCTTCCTCATCGTCATCATCATCATCATCCTCTTCCCTCATGACATCTCCTCCTCCTCCTTCTCGTCCTACTCCTCCTTCTTCATCATCGTAATATTCCACTTCCATCGATTTATTTGTAAAAAGAACAAATTCTTCATCCTCTCGTCGTTCATGCCAACTATTTTTTAATTCAAAACGTAAATAATATCGTTTAGCTGATTTTACATGACGTTTCGTGGAAGGTTCTACATCATAAATTACCACGCGAAGTGGCATCGTATCCCAAAACATGGAAAGATTTTGATCACGAATACCTAATCCACAAACTTTCCATTCCACTAAATCTAAATAAGCGGAATGAAAACTAAACGTTACCGTATCTCCCTTACGAATGATATTTCTTCCTAATTTATTATCCTTTAATCGAATTGCACGATCTTCATCTTTTTCCATAATTGGACCTTTACCAATGGGAGGAAGACTTTCCCCAGGCTTACTTAGAATCAATCGATCTGCAGCTTGCCATAGGGGGAATACGATATGACTGGATTCACCATTTTCATCTGAATCCCCAAATGAAGCATGAAGATTTGAGGCAAGACGTTTTACAACTGCTAAGATGCCTTTACATGCTAAATCTGTGGCTAAACCCAGGTGCATTTTTCTGGGCAATTCTCCACCCAAATACACGACACCCTTTGGATCTACTTTAAAGGTTAATTGAAAATGAATATCAAATCTACGCTTTTTACGTTCAAAGGCCCATGCAAATTCTGGATCCATGGGATTCGTACGAAGCATGACAAACATATTCCCATCACAAGTATCACTATCAAAACGAATTGCTTCCCTTGTATTGGGAAGAAACGTTTCAGGAACTCCTTTAGGAATTAAATTTGAAATTTTCAAAAATGGAAATTCTGGTGCCAATGTTGTGGTGATCGTTTTGCTATTGACATTATTATTCAATGAAGAACGAATATTATTATTTTCTTCATCCTCTTGTTCTTCTTTTTTAATTTCCACAAGAGTAATAGGAATGATAGGATTTTCAATCTTTTTTGATTCCGTACTTTTTTCTTCTTCTTCTTCTTTTTGATTCATTGTGATTTGTTCTTCTTCCCCTGTTGTTGTTGTTGTTGTTGGTTGAACTTTTTTGGTTCTTTTATTTTTTGAACGTTTCTTCATCATCACCACCATAATAGACACTGCTGTTAATGCTACTCCCATCATCATCATCATCATCATCATCATCGTTATGATATCTATCGACCTATCTCTACAATATAGAGCTTGCTTGAGCAGCAACAAGCTTATTTTAGAGTGAGTTTTTTGCACTTTCAATTTCAAACACACACAGTTCACTCACTCATACACACTCGCACACTAGAAACTCAAAAAAAACAATACATGGTCGGAATAGAAGAATACATGTCATCATCATCACAAAATAATATATTATTAAAAGGGAGGAAAGAGAGAAGATGAGTGATCCACTCCGCATTTCAGTCCTTCTTCGTCACCTCGAAGGCACCACCGATGAGACCAGCGAACCCACCAACCTACTCTCCCTCTCCCTCGTCAACGCCTCGTCCAGCCTCTTCACCGTTCGTATCGGAGACGTGTCTCTCGCAGTGCCTCGTCCTCCTCCTGCTCTTTTGCAGCAGGTTCCTGCTTTGTACTTGGGCGGAAAAGAGGAGCAGGATGTGCTTCGTGCATTGCGATTCATGTTGCAGAAGGATGCTCTAGGGCAGGACATGTACTTGATTGGACCTCCTGGGCCTTTGCGTAGAAGGATCACCATGAAGTATGCAGAACTCACGAAAAGACCGGTGGAGTATGTGGCATTGTCTCAGGATACCACAGAGAGTGATTTGAAACAACGTAGAGAAATTGCTCAAGGCACGGCCAAATACATTGATTGTGCTGCCACAAGAGCGGCGATTAATGGATCCATTTTAATTCTTGATGGAATTGAAAAGGCGGAAAGAAACGTATTAGTGGTGTTGAATAATTTATTGGAAAATAGAGAAATGGCTTTGGAAGATGGAAGATTTTTGGTCTCCCCCAAACGATTTGATGCATTATTAAAGGATCATGATGCTCAAGAATTGGAGAATTGGAAATTGGTTCGTTGTTCCGATCAATTTCGTTGTGTAGCATTAGGTCTACCCATTCCAAGATACGTGGGAAATCCATTAGATCCTCCCTTTCGATCTCGCTTCCAAGCAAGAGATATTCAAGGATCTAGATTATCCGATCAATTAAATATGTTGGTTTCCCTTACCGATTCCAACGTTCCCGAATCCTTTCTTCGTTGTCTTGTACAAGCTGCTGCGGTAATTCGTGAAATGCGGGAGGCAGATGGGATTTCCATCTCACCAACCGCTGGAATCCCGGAATTTCCTCAAGGATTTGAATTCTTCGTTGCCGAGGCTTATTCCATTGTCCCAGAATTAAGTGGATCTTACATTTCTCACTATTTACTCCCTCAACTTCAATTATTAAAGGGAGTTCCCGATGATCGATTACATATGTTACAAAAAGTATTAAGAAGATTTGGATTAGAAGAACCTCATACGGAAAAGGGTTATGGGGATGGACTTGGTGAACCTGAAGATAACATTAAACAAATGTTAAAGAATCAACAAACTTGTAAATCGGTTAGTTTGTCCAAAGTACAACTTTCTAAAAACCATAAACAAGCTGTGGTGGAATTTCTTGTGGCCATTGATGCTCCATTGGATGCTTCTGGTAAAAATGCGTCTTCTTTCACAGAAGTGAATGAAAAAAAAGTTATCGTGAAAAAAGTGAATGCTGGTGGTACCAATGGGGAAAATGCTGGAATGGAAAAAAGTTTTGTATCCACCTCCTCCACCAATGAAGCATTGAGTAGAATGGTACTTGCACATTGTTGTGATGCTGACTTTTGTCTTGTTGGGGAAAAAGGAGGAGGGAAATCTCGCATCACGGCACATTTTGCACATCTTTTTGGATACCGTACAGAACATATTCCATTATATAAAGATGTTTCTTCGCGACAACTTTTACAAAGAAGATCCACGTTAAGTAATGGAGATACCATTTGGGAAGATTCCGCATTAGTACGTGCTGCATTAAAAGGACGATTGGCCGTGCTGGATGGTATTGAACAAATGGTTCCAGGAACCTTGGCAACACTTCAAGATCTTATCACGGATCGAGAATGCTGTTTACCAGATGGACGTAAACTCCTATCCCAAGAACGATTTGATGCAATTTGTAAACGTGATAAACTTACCCCACAACAACTCAATGAACGTGGTGTGGAAGTGATTCATCCATCTTTTCGTGTGGTGGCATTAGCTCGTCCTTCCAACTTAAGTGGAACTAGCGCTCAACAAACTAGGGGGGCTTGGCTTTTCCCGGAACTTCAAACTATGTTTCGATTTGTGTATTTAGAACCCATGCCAAGCAAGGAACAAGCCGAATTATTAATGGCCATTGCACCAAACGTATCAAAAGATGATTTAGAAAAGTTAAATCAATATGCCGATGTATTACGCCGTGCTATTTTAAAGGATGATACGTTAAGTGCTTTGGAATCGACAGTAAGTTTACGTCAAACTGCTAGAGTGTGTAGAAGATTATCCAGTGAATCTGCATTAGATCAACGCGGGGATGTTTTATATAAAGCTTTATTGAGTGCAGCTTTAGATCGATTTCTTCCTCCACTTACTCGTGATACTTTTCATGGATTACTCAAGGAAGTTGGTATTGTCCCTAAGCAATCTAACATGCTCACCAACAACAATGAACAAGGAGAAGGTGAGGATTGGCGTATTCAAGTACTTCCACCCGATAACAAGGAAAATGGTTCCATTGGAACATTAAAGGTCGGGCAAACTACTCGAGTGGATATTTTTCCACCCAAAGATCCACTCTTAGTACCTAGTATTGTGTTTTATGATAATCCAAGACAAACTACCATCATGGCAGACATGATGCGAGATTGGACTTCTGGGCAACATTTATTATTAATTGGAAATCAAGGAGTGGGTAAAAACAAATTAGCTGATCGTATGCTTCAATTAATGCAATTACCTCGTGAATACATTCAATTACATCGTGATACCACCGTACAAAATTTAACCTCCAATCCAACCATTGTTGAAGGACGACTCATGTATGAAGATTCCCCCCTAGTACGTGCAGCAAGGGAAGGGCGTATTTTAGTCGTAGATGAAGCCGATAAGGCACCAACTTACGTTACCGCAGTATTAAAAGCATTAGTGGAAGATCGTTCGATGTTACTTTCCGATGGAAGAAGAATTGTGGACCAAACTCATGAAAGTGCTTCAGAGGAGGAGGAAAAAGAAATCATTCGCCTTCATCCCGATTTTCGTATGATTGCTTTAGCAAATCGTCCTGGATTTCCATTTCATGGAAATGATTTTTTCCGAGAAATTGGAGACGTATTTGCTTGTCATGCCATTGATAATCCAGATGCCGCTAGTGAAATTCATTTAATGCGTGAATACGGGCCTAGTATTCCCATGGATGTACTCCAAAAGCTTGTTGCAGCATTTGATGAATTAAGAAACTTATCCGATGAAGGAAAATTGGCTTACCCTTATTCCACTCGCGAATTAGCTGCAGTGGTAAAGCACATGGAACGATTTTCCGGGGATGGTATTGATCGAATTTTAAGAAACGTATTTGATTTTGATAATTATTCCCCGGATGAACGTCAAACCTTGATTCAAATTTTCGCTAAACATGGAATTCCATTTGCCATGGGCAATGATGCATTTCAAGTGAAAACTAGTTTAAATCGAAAATTTGATAATCCTAAACTTGTGGAATCATGGACTTACCAATCCATGACATTGAATGACCCCAGTATTAGAAAACATCCTATTAAAACACATACCATGGAATCCATCTCAAGATTTAATCATGGAAATGGAAATGCAATTTGGAAATTACGAGATCCAAAGGAGACTGGAACTTTGTCACAAGAAAGTCGAAATGGTCAGGTGTTTAGTGAGGAAAGGTATACTTTTAAACTTCCTAGATGTTCTGTTGTTGGGTGTTTAAACATGAATCAATCTAACGAACTTGTTGTGATGGGTAGAACTGGATCATTTACCATGTTTCTTGTGGATGCTAAGCATGAAAACTATTTGAGTTATGATTTATTTGCCGCCTTACCTAGTGATGGAACATTTCGTACCGCACCAAAAAGTTGTGTCATTACCGAAGTATTACCGGGAGTTGTTTTTATTACTCATGAAGAACAAGGTTATGCCATGGTAGTGAATTTAAGGAAGAAAGAAATGTTATTTTTGGAAAAAATCCCGGGAGTCATTCCAGGTGCTGGATTATTACGTACAGCATTGGGAAGTGTATCTTCCACCGTATTAATTTATCATGAAAAAGAAGACTTTATTGGAATTTTAGATTTTGCCAAAAATCAATTTCATGAAATGAAATGCCATGTCATGATTGAACAAATATATTGTGTTGCACCAAACAAATGGATCTTAGTAGAACATGGTACAAGTCATGCGTATGAGCTTGTTGTTGTTTTGGAAAATGGACAATTTACCCTAGAACGATTTGAGAAACGAAATGCAATGAAAGATTTTGAAAAAGTTACGGTGAGTGCACATAAATTAACTCATTTAAATCATCAACCATTACGTGAATCCACGGTTGGTAATATTCGAACTGGAGTTCGTCCAGTTACCTGGGGTACTGGAAATGTTGGATTCATTACCAATATTCCAACTCCCACCAGGAATGACCAGGCTTATTTGTATTTGGTGGATGATCAGGAAAACACGGAAAAAGTACAAAGTGTTGTGAAAGATGTACATAGCCTTTACCTGGAACAAAGTGAACTATTCATCACTAGTAAGGAAAGAGTAGATTCTTATCAAGTAGAATTAAATATTTATGATTATTCAACATTGAAATTTCGCACCATTAACATCAATTTGGAACAAGACAAACTTACTGAAAAACCTCCGAGTGCTTTAAAAAATGTTGTGTTTGATGGTAAAAAACCATTAACTAGTTTAAATCCAGATGATTTGGGTGTATTTTCACTAGCTCGTCAAGCTATGGGAGATGCAAAAAGATCCTTATTTTTATTGGAACATCCAGATGGTCAATCCATCATTACGATTGATTGCTTAGGAAGAGCAAGAGTTTACTACGTGACTGAATTAGCCATTCGAAAAGCATTCAATGATTGGAGAAAAGTAGTTGGTGTAGCAGATGAGGATGATCAATTAAAATTAATGTACGCTTTATCAGAAAAAGAAGATTCTTCCTCTTAAGAAATAGAATTATGTAAGTGAGTTATTGAT
>JACKZZ010018954.1_pt1 | contig 18282 bp, 5 predicted proteins | sample 8027871 | NCBI WGS metagenome assembly JACKZZ01 (sample SAMN15724774, study PRJNA655200) | protist metagenome | isolation source: fluorescence activated cell sorting (FACS) single amplified genomes of... | place: USA: West Boothbay Harbor, Gulf of Maine | collected 2000-07-19
GCCCAAAACTAGACCAGCTGCGGTTAGAAACATACGAACAGGGGCGTGATAGACGCAGAAAGATTGTTCGCAAAAACAGTGAAAGGCTTTTCCTCGAACCAGATCAAAAATTGTTAGTACTGTTGGGCGTGGAAAGTGCTGAAGAACTGAATACCTTAATCCATGCGGTTATGAAGGTCCAGTCGGTCTTCCGGATGCACAAAGCTCGCAAAACGGCGCATATAAAGCAATGCTGGAAGATTATGCGAACTTCTGCAAAGCCGGCGATGGAGAAGCGGCTAAGAGAACTTCGTCATATTTATGACCATTCGAACCTGATAGACAATCTCGATTGGACCCATAATACAGATACTTTCCATACCCCAAATTTTAAAAACCAAACGCTCTTGATGTTTTTCGTCCCCATTGTAGTAGTTGGGCTCTGGATTTGCTTCCCGATCGCTGCTCATGAAGACGCATACCAGGATAAACATTACGGCCTTTTTCTTGTCTACTGGTTCTTTTGGCTGATGTCTGCCGTGTTTTTCTTTTTCTCTATGTTTGAGTTGATTGTGACGCTATCTTTTCCAGAAAAAACCGTCCTTGCGTGTATGATGTCCGGGGTCTGCGTGTCAGTACACGCAATAGTTTATGCTGCTCGAGGGTCTACCTCTTTTTGGGATAATTGCCTGGATTCCAGCATGTTTCATTTCGTGATAACCTCCATTGGTCTGTTTCAAATATTATTTTACATCGGGTGGAAAATTATAAACGAAGTGAAGAAAGCGGAAAAACATATCCAAAAACGACAGAGTGCTGTCATTAAGGACCGTTATAACGCGTGGAACATGGACCAGCCGACCGACGCACTGGGTGACGTCCGTGGAATTTTATCCAAAACACCCTCCGAAACGGAGTCCCGAATTTTGCACCACGCGGAGGAATGCCTTGATGTAGAGAAGAGACACAATTCAAACAAGCCGAATCGCAAAGTGTCACGGCGGGTCAGCGCTGCTCAAAGGCGAGGGGAGGAACTGGCTCGCAAGAAAGCGCACAAACGGCGTCGCCACAGCATGATTGCCTTTGATTTCGAAGCAAAAAGTCGAGTCAAAGTCGCATCTCGTGTGTTTGTCAACAAAAAAATGAAGCAGATATTCTGGACGGCTATTACAGCCACATGGGCTGCCACTTGCTTTTGGGTCCTGTCCATATTTTCTGCGTTTTTTGTTACGTACGCCAAAGGGAGCAATACCAATCGTCTAATACTGACTGGGGTTTTTCACTTCTTGACGAAATTTTTTGAAGTCTCTGGATTGGTCCTAGCGGAGGAGGCAGATGTCATCGCGCTGCATACCGCCGCGCCTGGGCACCTACTGTCCAAAGTGCGCAAACACAACCGGTATGACAATTATGCGCTATGGCGTCTCAGCCATAGAATGGCATTCTGTTTCATCGCATTCAAGCGCAGTTTCTACATTTCATTGTTCGCAGAAGCTACTGATTTAACATCTTTTGTCGCAATGGGCTTTGGGTCCCTGTTTGCGACCGTGATCACCCAATTTGTTTTGTCGTCAAAGCGGTTCCACGATTTCATAATAATTTACTTGGAGCGGCGGTCGTACCCTTCCATGGGGTGCGAATTCAAGTTGAACAATATCATTGACGGGTTTACTACAGTTATGTATTTTACCGTCTTTGTGGTGTTCTTTATTATTGCAAAACAAACGAACAATGGAAATGTTTATCCCTACTTTGCACATTCGGGGAAGGACTGGGATGTCGTGTTCTTTCTGTTTCTGTACGCGGTTTTCACTGTTGCGGGAAACTTCATGTTTGGAAAATACTTGCAGAAAGTAATACCGAATACAGATGCTAATGTAGATTTGGGGATTCTATTCAAATTGCAGGATAGACGTCTGTTTTTGTCAATTATTATTATTGGCCTTCATGTGGGCATGGACCCGTACTACAGCCTGGCAGTCACAAACATGTCCCACCGCTTGCCATGCGACGCAGATGCTTCTGCAATTGTCGATCCGAGTGGCAATACCACGACTATTGTGATATAAAATTCATTGACATAAGTTTTCAAGAGTATATTATATGTAAATGTCAAGATAATCCTCGTGTTAAATTTTAATGATTGTCATTGATAAAACAAAGGGTTTAAGTTTACAATTTTAATGCGATTTCACTCACTGATTCGGATCATGCATGGAGTACATATGACAATGATAGTCAAGTCTAAGTGACAAGGATATAATCACACCAGTAGAGTTCAATTCGCAGTACGTTAATTACTTAAATAACAGCCATAATTTTGTTTTAAAGTTTACATTGTGAGTTAATGTGTTCTATGTGTTCTAGGATATTTATCACAGGGTACGACGAAGCTAAATTTAATTACTTAAATAACAGCCAATTTTCTTGTTTTATTTATCACAGACGCACGTATACTGCCTAAACTGGTTATGGTACGGGCGTAACATGTCGTGAAACTTCGTTATCCTCGGACGCTTTGGTCTCAAAACTTTTTATATGTAGTTCGTTTTTCCTTTGAACCCCTCGGAATCGGGGCCCATAGGGAAGCCGGTAAGTTCGACATCACCATTTTGCGCGTACAAGTCGTGGTTTTTTGGTAAGCCATGCCCACCCATTGTCTTATTTATGCCAATGCCCGCACACGCCAGTGGGCATCCCAAGAGAGCCGTGAGCAGCATAGCCATAACGAACAGCGACAGTCCTGGAACAATTGACCCACAGAGAATCCCAGTGGTCGCCCTGAACTCCTCCCCAACAGCCAGGCAACTGAAGTCTTCCAATAGGCCATCTGCAAAATTAAACATTGGTTTCGTTATATTTTGTATTTGGCCAATGTTATCGATCGAGATGATCATGGCATTTTTGTAGTTCGTCTCTGCGGTATCGATCTTGGTCATAAGCTCTTTTAATTCCCTGATGTCACAGATGCGCTTCTTTGCGACGGCATCAGCTTCGTTATCGCACCGATTTTGAGTGAAATTGGTCATGTTGTTTACGGCAGAGCGCACCGTGTTCATTGGCAGATTTTGAAATAGTTCATCGATGTCCCCTTTCAGCTTGGCCGAGTTGAAGGTCACTGACCCACTAAAGTCAAAATTAGCAACTAAATCGTCAGGAATAAACGATGCATTTCCGCCCGGGGTGAAGCACGATTGGACCATTTTGGCCGACCCTGAATCCAAGGGAATATAATCACCAACCTTGTTTGGAAACTTATCTTCCAATATCACACATATGTCGACAGACAAATACATAAATGGCCACAAGACCGCACATAGCAGAAAAAATATCAGCATCGTGAGGCACGTCAGATTCCAGCCGCAACCAACACAGCAGCTTCCGCATTTTCCGACGCAGCCTAACGACATCGGGTGCTTGTAGTTGTTGTTCCCCGCGTACAAGGTCTTGCCAGAGCCTTGGGATGTTTTCATCGCTAAAAAACCGAGGACTGTTAAGAATATGCCAAACATGACGAGGCCAAACGGGAGTCCGAATGCGTAAGTTGCGTTGTCCTTCGCTACGATGGAACCTTGTATAAGCTCCGATGCTGCCGTTTGCCATACGCCCCCGTCGTCCATAAACGAGGTAACGCTTTCCAAACTGGTCCTGATACCACCAACTCCACTTTTGATCATAGATTGTGCTCCAACTAGATTCGTCAGAATACCATTGGTCTCTTTCTTAATTGATTCGGACGGTTCGCGCAGAGTACTTTCTATTGTTTCTTTCAATGTTGTCAAGGAATCCACGCCCAGCTTGGTACACAGTTGGCAATCGAAGTCACCGTTGCTGAACCCGGTTATAGTTTTATTTGGGCACGTAATTATTGGGTTCGCAAAAATGGTACAAAGCCCCGCATTAGCAGCAACATAAGGAAAGCTTGACGCGTTCACTGCCTTCGCTTTTGTTGTCAGGTTTCCAATAGCCTCCTGGTACAATGTGAGGCGCTCGTGGGTGTATTTGTAACCCCGTTTCTGATGGGCGACATACATCGACACGTTCGTTTCGCTCACAATACCATCGATTTTGCTTACCAAGTTGTCAGCTGGTTTCAACAGCTGAAAGAACAAATTTTTCCCCGTCACACGCATTCCATCGAATTGACATGACATTTCCAGCAAACCGGTGGCAAAGGTGTTTCCCCCAGTGATCCCAATCAACACGCATATGAAAGTCGCGAGTGCCAGAAAGAAGTACTTCACGAAACTAATCGTCTGTTCCTTGCGCGAATAATAATTGTCTGACCCGTCTGACCCCTTCTTGGGGGGGCAACAGCAGCATTCACACCCATAGTAGCCGCAGCAATTTGCGCACAGGTGGCAACAACCGCAGATGGGATAAATTAGTATAGTGAGAACGAGACACAGGGCTGGGAGTCCCATATAGATCGCAAACGACAAACCATACGCTGGTACTGCGACTTCGTCTTCGCGAGTGCGGTCTGCACTTTGTTTCCAGATGGTATCGAGCGACGGGTCCACCGTTTCCCTTGATTTAGCAAGGTTACCAACAATGTCCTGTTCTTTGGCCTTTGCGGCCGCTTCGGCGTATGCCCCACTGACTTCAATGTTCTGGCACACAGGTACATCCGAAATGCCTTTAGCATCGTCGATTTTAACGACCCCTTCGTCTGCGTTTTCGGTGTTTGCCCTCAACCCTACGGCCAAGGAAAGCAGCAAAACCAGTTGTACCAATTTCATTTCAAATTATCTTTGGTTTTGCTTGGTTGTATAAGTTAGTACTTGTGTGAGACGCTTCTTTCTGCGTATGTGTGCGCGTGCGTATTTGTGTGTGTATGTGTGTGCGTGCGTGTCTGTCTGACTCGCTGGCTATAATCCCTTTTTCTCAACGTTTTTAGGTCAGTTGGCATCACCAATCATGTTATCGAGAGAGAAAAAATGGAGGAGAGATAGAAGATGATGAATGGTCGTCCTCCGTCGTGGCATATTTTTATCCACCTTTCAATTCATAATTAAGGATATATATAAAAAACAAATATTATTCCTTCTCGCATATTTATTATTTAAATACACTGGCTATGAAATGTATATTTATTTCGGAAGCGATAATGATATATAATGAAAGTAATGTACCTTAACTAATGATTGAGGAAGAATGCGATTCAAATGTCGTTTGTCCTTTGTATAACAATATATAGACAATGACGACTAACTACTTTTCTTCAATTCGTTTCTGCTGTGAGCTTATTATTTGGTTATTATATTTATTATTATTTGAATTTTTTATCTTTGTGCGTGGTGGTTGTGGTGTGTCGTGTTGTATTATCCAATTATTCAATATACAAATATTAAACCCCGTACTCCTACGGTACCAAGTACGATACGGGTAAAAAATCTGGTAGAACAAGGAATTTGTGTTTGTGTTGGTGGGTCCTGAAATTTTCAATAAAGAGGGACGTACATCTATTGTGCCTTGCACGGTTAGTGAAGTTGGGGCAGGGGGGGCATACTCGTACAGTATAATATTAGAGAGGAGAATTCCTTATTTTCACGATATTCGTTTTCTTTTTTTTTTTTAAATCATCTTCTTGACAAAAAAATCACTTCTTCGTTTCTAAAAAACAAAAAATAAAAGTGGAAGAATAATAATAGCATTTACACAGAATGAAAAATAAAAAATGAAAGGGGCTTTTTTCACTTCTGAGGATGGAACTGGAGTGGAGGAGAGTTAAAAGGGTAAAATATTATATTTTATTTTAACCTATACACAGCATTGTTAAAATATTATAAAAAGTGAAAAAGAAGAAGTGCGAAAATTACTATAAAAAATTAAAACTTTAAGACTTTAATCAAAATTAATATTACACAACATGGACTATAATTATGGAAAAAAAGTTCTGTTCTTCTTAAAGTTTAAATTGTTATTTTGTCTTTTTTTTTGTTAGCAGAAGAAAGAACGAATATCGTGAAAATAAGGAGCATACTGTATACTTAATAATATAGATACAGCAATAGTGTGTACCTTTAAAATCGCGAAAAAAAATCAGTACAGTTTATTCTATAATAATAGGCCTAACTCTATACTCTATTGTTATTTAAAGTACACAAGTTTAAAAAAATCGGACTCCCTCTCTCGCTCCTCTTCTTCTTCTTTTCCTCCGTACCCACCGTTATTATTATTTAAATTAATGTGTTTCTCTGTGTTTTCCTCTCCCTTACCTATCAATTAATGTTCCCCCGTCAATACGACGATGTCTTCCGAAGTGCTTCCCCAGTGAAACTTTTTGCTTTTTGGACTTAGAACTAAGGATTTCCTCTTTTTCTTGTTTTTTTTATTTCTACGCCCACTGTGCCACAGCCGGAGTTCGACTCGGGGGGGAAGAGTATGCCCGCGCATGTCTAGCACTCTCAAGTGTTTAATTCTACCACTTTCCAACGCTTCCGCTATGGCATTGCCGCCGGATTCGCCTATGCCCTTTAACCATCCTCCCCCTCGTACACCCACGTGCATAAGAGGTGCCCTGGTGAATTGAAGCATTCGTCCGACTGCTATCCCAACCTCGTCGGAAAAGCTGTTGCCAGCCAGGTCGAGGTGGGAAACTACTACACTGTACTTGCGAACAGCATTACAAATTCCAACGAGGCCTTTCTCTTCAATGCTACTAAAGCGAAGCGATAGGCTGGTAATTGTCATGTTCTTTTTCAGCACGTACGCTAGCTCCATCGCCCCTTTGTTTCGAATTGCACATTTGGACAAATCTAGGGAAACAATGTGACACGGTGTGGCCAAAATCGATTTCGCAAACCGCCTAATATTTGACACCCGGCGACTGTTCAAGGCCAATCGCGAAATAACACCTATGTTCCGTATCGTTTTCTTTCCCTCGTCTGTTTCTACTTCATCTTCGAAATCCAACGACTCTGCTATTGCATCTATCCCGTTGTTGCTCATGCTGTCGGATTCTATTTCTAAATTTGAAAGGGATGGGTGCGCTCGGATAGTCGTTGCAAGCGCTAGGACGCCGGAATCCCCAATGCGGTTGTGTTCGTGCGAGCCTTGGTGAATTGCCCCCCCTAAACGAATAGAATTGATTCGGTCGTTTTTTTCAAGAGCAATGGCCAGACGCCTAACAGCGTCGCTTCCCATTTGTGTGTTGTGCAAGTCGAGACTCGTTGCTGACGTATTGCTTTCCAACGTGGATATGACGGCAAGGGCCCCATAATCTCCCAATGGCATATCGCTGAAATCGCCGGAGCCCCGAGTGGTGTTGTCATGCATACTCTTCAAACGGCGTTGAAGTTCTGATAGAACCTCCTGAGAAAGTTCGGCCCTTTGCTTTTGCGTTATTAACCTAAAATCTAATTTTTGTCGTTCAATCTTTGCAGAACGATCGTACCAAAACGGTGCTACGTTACAGCGTTCTTCCTTTCCTTTGTCTTCGCTGATGGATGGCTCTTTCATGTCATTGGGGTAAGAAATGGGAGTGCGTTTACGTCGCTCTGTTGATCCTCTTCTGCAGTCTCCGACGCTGGTGTATATGACTGCGTACGGGTTTTTACTTTTTAAGGGCAGCGATTTTCCGAGCTGCACGTTGTTCGACGCATGATTCCGTGTTTCCAACGAAGGGCGTGTCCCCAACGCGACGTTGGGGCGATGCCCCCTACGAATCAATTGCCCCGTCCCAAGCACCATTATCTTACAATTTATTGCAACCCTCAAAATATTTTATTGTGTTTGTACCAGACCGGGTCGAGCACTTTTTATCTTTGCGTATTAGTTTTGTTAAAAACGTGCAAAGAAAGAACCCTTACACTCACAATAACTATATATATATATATAAGAATGTGGATGTGTGCGAGAAGTGTGCGAAAAGAGCGCATCATAAAATGATTTTTTATTATACTACGTTTGTGTTGTCGTTTTTGTTGTAGTAGTAGTATAATGCTGTGTTCCTATTATATTTTCATTCTTCTTGTTTTTGTTGGGTCATATTATTTTTTTCGAAAACGGATTTATTTTTAAAAAAATTATTATTATTATTGAAAAAAATAATTTTAAAAAAATAATATAATAAAAGAAGAAATAGAAGAAGAGGAGGAGGGAGGAGTGGTGAGGAGAAGAGAAAAAAAAATGGGCTCTGAGAACAAACAAACAAGCAAACACCCTTTTTTTCTTCCACGAAGAAATTGAAAACCACCAGAAGACGAAATCGTTTATAACTTATTACAACTATTAATAGTAGGTCTACCAACAATATAATACCACAAAAAACAAGAAAATACAAAATGTTATTTTTAGAAAGATATTCGAATGAATTCGTGGAAGAAGAAATGAAGAAGTGTCGTCGAAGAAGAAACCAATAATAATTTTAACAATAATTTTTGTGCTATATAGCCTAATACGTGTATGTATAAAATATATGACATAAAAAAAAGAAGAAGAAAAAAGAAGAAGAAGATAAATAAAATATAATAATAAAAAAATAAAAATATTTTTTATTTTTTTATAGATAATAAGCTACTACTGTATAATACAATAGAAGAAGAAGAAAAAGAAAAAAGGAGATAAGGAACAAGAAGAAGATGGCAACAATAAAAATTATTATAATTATTATACCGACTACTATTATAATATTATTATTATTATTTTTTTTTTTTATTAAAAAATTATTATTAATAATCATTATTGTATAATACATAGTGGGATTATTATTTATGAGATCAATAAATTGATAAGCATTTCTTGCGTTTCGTTCTGTTATTTTTGTTCTTCTTTAAAGTTAAATGTTACACCACCCGGTTTGTTAGTTCCACGATTTAGTACTTGCCGTAGCTAGCCGTAGCCAGTGTCTATTCAGTTCAACCCCCCTGGGTGCTTAAACCATGGACCGCGGGGAGCGGGCCGCTGCGACGCTTCTCTCGCACAGTGACGTCCACGTGTCCGCAGAGGATCAAGTTCGGTTGGAAGCATCTAATGAAAACGACGCACCTACTTCAGAGGTGGTAACGGCAGGTAACCTTTATGCGTCAATTTCGAAGTGTGTGCTGTCCAAGTACTTAGTCTCTACGTCACCTGACAAGCGGTTTGCAGTCGTGGTTCAGCAGAAGCAGATTAACGTCATACAACTGTCGGAAAGTGGCAATATGGTTGAAAAGTCAGCCGAGGCCTATGTAGAAGACGATCATACACTGTTGTTGGAACACCGCCCATTTTGCTGGAGCGAGACTGGTAATTTTTTCTATTTTTTGTCGCTCGATGAGCGCGGTTCTACGCGTATAGTGGGCTTTGATTGCAGTTGCACGTGTGTCCTAGGGCCCGCAATGATTTCTTCGGAATATTATAGGGAGAACGAAGACGGGCCCATCGTTAGCATCCTTTTCCATCGGGCGACTGGCCCGCACAAGACTAGGTGCCATGTTGAATTTTTTATGTTTTCTATGAATGGCAAAGTCGTGAGATACCCTGTCGACCCGGGCAACAACCACCCCGTGCTTGCTAGCACCACCCCACCCTTGGTAAGCACGGCAATGAAGGACCAGGGCTTAAAGGTTTCGGCAGCTGGTAAATCATCTCGCCTTATTTTTGTTGCTGGGATGGAAACGCGGCAGGCGGGGCAGGCCCCGAACAACACAAACAATTTTGTCATGTCGGCATGGAAGGCCCTGCCTGGGGCATTACGGCAAGTTGCAATTTCGACGATCAAGACAAACTCGACAGAGAGCGAGTTCGGCGAATTATTTTTTTCAGTTGCGAAATCCGAAACGGGCGCTGGAAAAACATTTTCCAAGAAGAACCATGCATTGCGGAAAGAACATGGTTTTTGTGGCAAAGTCGTGGCAGCAGTTCGACAACTGTTGGGGTGGGTTGCAGAAGACCGTTTAGTGTTCCAAGATGCGAAGCACCTCACGCACTCGCTCAGTATTGTGCCTGAAAGCGATGGTAGCGAAGCCTTGCAGGTGGCCAGCCTTGATTTTTGTGGAACTGTAAATATGTGGACCTTCCAGGACGAAAATTTTGTCTCCCAAAATGTATCGTACTCCACCAATGATGTTTCTACTTATGCTACTAGTATTGCGTGGTGGGAGAGTGGAAAACTTTTTCTGACGTACCGAAGTGGTAATGTGGCTGTGGTTGATAGGCAAAGTGCGGAGAATACACTTTGGGAACCAACGAACATCAGCAGCACATCACTTTGTTTGCGCCGTGTCGAAGAGGGGAACCTTTTTGCATCGGTAGAACGTCCTGGCGCCAACTCTTTGTCTTTTATTAATTTTCAACGAATAGAGAAAGCCCAGTTATTGAACATGTACGTTAGCCAAGGCAAGTTCAACAAAGCGACAGAAATTGCAGAACACTTCAACTTATCGATGGATGTTGTACGGAAGGGACGATGGGATAGTTGCGACACGGCGACAGCTGCTGATGTGCACGAAACGCTGAACAAAATTGAAGATCGACCGTGGGTCTTGCAAAAGTGCCTTGCCTACAATGAGGCAAATGTTGACGTAATAGAAATGCTATTGGATCTCGGGGTGAAACTCACCGCCTGCCCCGATATTAGCGCCGATCTTGCTCGCATTCTTGGTCAAAAACCAAATTCCCAAGGGAAAGCGTTTACCGGCGAAGACAACGAGGAAGAACGCGAGCTTCCAAGCGACGACGAAAGTGTTGGGGGGGGGGATGAAAGTTCCGGCGACGATGAAGATGAAGATGGTTGGAGTGATGACGACTGGAGTGTCGACGAGGAAGACGAAACAAGCGAAAGTAGCAAGGAGGAAAGTGAAACCCGCGCAATTACTCCAATCTCACAAAACGAAACAATCATGAGCGCGGTGTTAGACGAGATTGGCAACGTTATTGCACCACACAGGGAAACAATTTCCATGCGGGTCCAGTTTTTAAAGTATAAATGTCGGTTGGAAAGTTACAAATGGCTGCTCGGCCACTTTCAAAGCCAACATAGCGACCGTATCATGCTCAGCTGGCTCAATTATCGAGACTGTTGTTTGACGAATTACTGCAAAGTCCTAGCTTCAAATGGGGCATTTGATGCAATTGCTGGTATATTTGCGATTGCGCGGACAGAAGTACTACATGCCCGTCTTGATATATTAAACCACATACCGGACACGGTCCCAGTTGATTCTTACGGGTGGCTGTTGCCGCACCCATGTTTGTCATCAGGCATCAAAACCCCAAGATACGTGTATATGGACCGAGCGTCGGGCAAGATTGAAACAATGGACTTCCACCATGCCGTGTATAAATCCATCATGTGTGATTGGAGCTTCGATCCCCATATTCTGCGCGCAGTTCTGGAAAACAGGAAGCATGAAAAAGTTGTATCGTGGGCGTCATCCATTGCATCATCCTGTGAAGATTCCAACATCCGAGCGCTGATGCAGGCCAACACGGTTGTCAAATGGTACGTCTCCCGAGCTTACAGAATGGAAACTTGCTCGGGGCAGTTATCTAACGCATTGGCCCTAAGTACACTTGGGCTAACAATTGTTGACAAAGTTGCCCTCGATTCGGAAGAGGTTACACAGCAGGCTTACTTGGACCTTGTGCAAGGTCGGCTCAGTTTTCAATGTATCAAAGGAAATGTGGGACGCCCCTGTCCCGTTCTTCTTCGGTTGTCGGTGGCTTTGTCAAGTTTAGAACGTTTAGTTTATGGGTTTGGAGGGAACGGATTTTCATTTTCTGGTCTTTCTTTAGAGTCATGGCTTGAGTTAAGCAAAACTAACAAACTAGACCTTGTTTTGCGCGGGGCAAATTCAGAAAATGTAGTTTATCGCATTCGCAAACTTCTTGTACCACTCATGGGTGCCAGGCCCGATGACGACGTGAGCGTAACCGAAAAGGAGTGGTGTAACGAGATTGTTGACTTTATGATCCAGGCTGCAAAACGGGAGGATGGTTTTTTATTGTGCGAAGCTATTTTCAAAGCATGCGACTTACGGAACGCTCCCCGCGACGCAATTATTCGACAACCGCCCATGTTGATAAGGACGGCGCTCGCGTGTATATATGCATGTCCGTCTGTCAACCTCGTTAATGCAATGACAGGTATATTCAACATGATACCGGTAATTAACGAAACACACAGAACGGAGTTTACTGGGATTGAAGAGTTAGACCGAAGGGTTGACAAACTTGATGTGCATCTGAATGCAGTAGAAGTACTGCGAACGTACGGTATATCCCCCCTGATCTCTTTCTTCGATGAATTCGAAGACTCTATTTCCCATGAAAACATGGAAGCGGACGACAGCACGTACAATCAAGGAAGGTTGCTTATTGAAAACGTGTGCCGAAAATTTTTAGCAGAGGGACAACAGGGGAAAGACTTAAAAATTAACCGATTGATGGAAGATTTGAGATATATTAGGGTAGCCTTACCATCCATCCCTCTCTCCTTTTGCCACCAAATGGTGTTGAAACATCTCGTTGGAAATTGTCACTTCAAAGTTGCCTCAAGCATGCTGTCTAGAGACAGTTTTACTGATGGCATCGGCGGGCAAACTCTGACCCACGAAAGCATCGAGCAGATATTGTTGGATATTTCCATCGAGTTCTTTAACAGCGCTTCTGGGGCTCAGGATCCTGCGCTTGGGCATGCAAAACAAACACTTAACATGGCTCCAAAACTGGGAGACAAAATAATGGCAGAGCTGCACTTGATTGAAGCGTCCATGCTCATAACTAATCTTGGATCGTCTCTTTTGCCACTACAACTGCGTCTGATGAACAATCGTAGTGATGTTATTGCCAGGGTGTTGAAAGACAACCCATCAATTTACGCAGACGCCGCATCCGTTAGGAAGCTTTGTGTGTTGTTAAATATAAATGATGCCTTAGATGGAAATGCTCAGATACAACTCATGCTTCTTAACGGTGCAATTCAAGCCGGCGATTTTCCAGAAGCCGCGCGGCTTATTCTGTCACTGTTAGATGTCAAATGCTCCGCTAAGACGCAACATGATATATGTAAGAAGACACTGCTGTTTTTACAAGATAAGCGTTGGGCCAACCACAGCAGCAAGCAAAAGATTATGAAAAAACTCATTGCAAGCTGTCCGGGTAGTGAACTACAAACGGTTTTGCGGACGTGGAAGGCGCTCGTGCCAAACTCCTCCCCACCGAAGAAAGCAGACAATTTATCGCTATATGATTTGCACAAACCTTACCAATTTGCAAAATTTTGGAAGCATGCAAAGGCTGGGGATAGAAATCCCCCGCCTGCAGTAACGTCAAGTTTAGATTCAATTGACTCGGACGATAGGTATCCCTTCCAGCTATCGCTGGCATTGTCGCTTTCTAAAGTAAACGGCTTCCCAGAGGAAGTTCAAAAATATTACTCTGGGTTAGCAAACCCAGACAATAAAGGCAGCAACAAAAGAATCTTGGCACTTGCGTGCAGTGTGTTTTGTATTGAGGCCATATTGGCGTCGTCAAAAAAGGATCGGTCGCACGGGAAAGTGTTTTTTTACTGTGTTCATATGTCTTTTTCCCAACTGTTGGACAAGGTTAAGAATGTCAATTTGGGCGAAATCCCCCCGCCCAACCTCAGCCATTTCAAGGCATGCAAATCTATTGCAAACAATTTTGCTGGTGACGCGATCCGTAAGAGGGGGCGTGTAAGCGATACAGTCGGGCAATATTTGTTAACCCACGAATTTTTGAAAGATTTAAGTCCGGAGCAAGTAGTGAAGTTTGTTCAGTCACTCGTGTCCCCAGAGGGAAACGACGACCTTCAGCCTCTGGGTGTTAGATGTGCGACGGTCGACGACGCACTCCGGCTTCTTTTGCCTGATTCGACGGAGTATGAGAAGGTCAAGAGGTGGCGCTGCATGCTTAGCGCTGTCGAAGAATTGGAAGCATCAGTGGCAATGAACGATTACCCTTTGCTGTCATCAAATCTTTCAGAAATTGCCTTTGAATTGGAACGGATATCCGATTTTGCCAATATTGAAAATTATTTTACCAAGATGGCATCAAAAGGTGTCCCTCCTCTTCTTTTATCAAGGGTCTTGGGCTCCTTCTCAGGGGAATTCCATCCTAGTACCAGAGAAAATGGTGGGGGGCTGCCATCGGTGTTGGCGTTTTATCGAAAGGGTTTACAGTTAAATTTAAGTGGCGTTCGAAAGGTGGCCGAGGGCCAGTCTCCTGATCAAAACGATATTTTGTATGACTTGTACGTTTCATTGCTGCACATCAGGGATGATCCAAACAAAGCTGTCCTCGAGATGACAACAGAAACGCTATTGGATTATTACACGTCGCTTGACAAAAAACATGTTGAAAAAGCGTTCCTGTTAGAATGTTTTGAGTCCTCGGCTATATTTTCAGACAAACAATTCGTTCGCCAAGAAGCATCTTCGTTGTTTAATGCACATTTGGTGGTGTTGCCTTCGCGGGCGAGGATATTCATTGCTTCTCTTTTATGCAGAGAATATGGTGCAATTAAGATCGGGTATAAATTGCTAGAATACCATTTCGTTCATGAGGCGCTGCGCAATAACCACAGTGCAAATGAAATAGCCTCCAAATATGTAAACATTTATAGCAAGGAAAAAAGTTTGAAAAAGATGCATGCCCTGTAACTTAAACAGTTTCACGGCCGCTTGTGGGGGGTTCCAAATGTGTATATAAGGGAAGCACGAGTAAACTTTAAAAACAAATTTATAGAGGAGAAAAAACAGAAAGAGCAACACAAAAAACTAAGATAAGATATTTACACACACAACAACACGTATAATTTTCTCACTTTATAAAATACTTTGTTACTGAATTAAGTTTAGTTTTTTAATTAATTCTCTCCATCAACTCACAACCTCCTAGCTACGAGCTCAAAAGGCATGTGTACTGGACAAAACAACTCACCCTGTAAGACTACGACCTTTGGTTTCTGTCCCCTAGGGCACCCAAATTTACCTGGGTTTTTTGCGCAATAGGTTTCTACGGTAATACCTGCTGCGCATGCCAGACAAGTCTTGGTCATAGCCTTGCAACATGCACGGGGTAAGGTGGTGGCCACGACAGGAGCTTCGGTAGTGGCTATGACTTGCGCATTGGTGGTAACTGGCCCGGTCGTGCACCCAAATTTACCTGGGTTTTTTGCGCAATAGGTTTCTACGGTAATACCTGCTGCGCATGCCAGACAAGTCTTGGTCATAGCCTTGCAACATGCACGGGGTAAGGTGGTGGCGGTCGTGACGGTCGGGTCACACATCGGGGCATTGTATGTCGGACTCAAACATTCTGTGGAGGAGCTCGATATCGAATCTCCACTGCAGCTCGTCAATTTCGTCACCCACGACTTGATGAGTGGGGCGCTTGTTCCCAAAAACGAATCAACAATTGAACCCATGCCCATTGCCATTTGAAGTTGACCTTTCAAACCATTTCCTAAGCACGTTCGCTGTATTTCAGTACATGCGCTTTTGCATGTTTTAAGCGGCTTGCACTTGTCTGAGCATCGTGGCAGCATTGTTTCTACTAAATCACTGGCAAATACGCCCATGCATTTTTCGGTTATTGTAAGCCCGATCATTGGCCCTGCCATTTTAATGAGACTGTTAAACTTTTCAACCGCGCTTTTGACGCTCTTTGGGGACGCACCCTCCGCCACGGTACCGAAATACTCGGAGTTCGAGCATCCCTTGAAATCGCATGCAATTTTTTCGCACTCGTTTTCGTCCGGTTGTTTCGTAACTGGCTCTGCCGTGACTTGCGCTTTGGTGGTAACTGGCCCGGTCGTGACGGTCGGGTCACACATCGGGGCATTGTATGTCGGACTCAAACATTCTGTGGAGGAGCTCGATATCGAATCTCCACTGCAGCTCGTCAATTTCGTCACCCACGACTTGATGAGTGGGGCGCTTGTTCCCAAAAACGAATCAACAATTGAACCCATGCCCATTGCCATTTGAAGTTGACCTTTCAAACCATTTCCTAAGCACGTTCGCTGCATTTCAGTACATGCACTTTTGCATGTTTTAAGCGGCTTGCACTTGTCTGAGCATCGTGGCAGCATTGTTTCTACTAAATCACTGGCAAATACGCCCATGCATTTTTCGGTTATTGTAAGCCCGATCATTGGCCCTGCCATTTTAATGAGACTGTTAAACTTTTCAACCGCGCTTTTGACGCTCTTTGGGGACGCACCCTCCGCCACGGTACCGAAATACTCGGAGTTCGAGCATCCCTTGAAATCGCATGCAATGTTTTCACACTTCTTGACTGGCTGGGTGGGGATCACGGGGCGCGATCCAGTTTCCAGAAAGGATTTTGCCGCTCTCATGACACCTGGGTTGCATTTTCCCTTAAAACCTTCCCCTATACAATTGGGTTTGGTTGAGACACTTTTGCCATCACAAGACATCATTTTTTCGATCCATGCATCAATCACTGCCATAGACTTTGTGCCTTCCTTCAGCCCAACAAATGAAACATAGCTACGAAAGCTTCCTTTCTTCGATATCATTTGCAGTGAGTCCTTAAATGAGACACAGCTGGACTGGAAACTTCTGCACGATTGAGCGCATGTTTTTGTTGGTTGACATGATTCGGTGCAAGGGGGAAGGGCTGTTTCGCAAACATCACTCATGATTTTACTCCGGCAGTCGTCGCTAATGGTTACTCCGAGCATGGACAACATGGGCAACACCTGCATCAATTTGTCTGATGCTGTCTTGACATCGGCCATACTGTAGTCGCCTTCGATCGTCCCAAAATATGAATCCGACGCGCAGCCTATTTTTTCTCCGCCTTTGATTTCCACACATTTGCCGTGTGGGTCTGGCAGCAGTGACTTTCGCCGCTTCTCCGCTTCTTCTTGTTTTCGTTCATCTGCTTCTTTCGCTTTTTTTCTCACCTCACTCCTGTGCGCAACGGCATCTAGTTCCTTCTTTGCGAGCTCTAATCGTTTCTTTGCGGCTACTTCGGCTTTCTTCGCTTCTTCCGCTTTCTCCGTGGCTGCTTTCTCAAGCTGTTCGGTTTGGTGGGCCTTCTTTTCCAGCTCTTCGCGCCTTGCTTTGTCTTTTCTTTCCTTCTCTTTCAAAATGGCCTCGTGGGCCATGTGGGCTTTTTGTGATTCTTCGTCCCTTTGTTTTTGTGCCTCGGACGCCTTGAGTTCTTCTTCCGCTCTCTTCTTTTGGATGTTCTCGGCAGCCTTCAGGTCTTCTTCGTCTTGTTTCACTTTCTTTTTACGCATTTCTTCAATTTTCTTGGAAGTTTTCTTCTTCTCTTTCGTGTTTTCTTCATTTAACATTTTTTTTCTGCTTTCCTCTTCGTAATCAACGTTCCCCGCGCCGCAAAGAGAATTGCACGCCTGTTCGGCCCCGCCGACGCAGTCTTCCCATTTGTCGAGCTTCAGTTTGTCAGTAAGCTTCGGCTGTGAAAAGTGGCTAGTCCCATCAGGACCACATATTTTCTTCCCGCAGGGATATTCGGGGCAACCGTTCTTCTTTTTCGTGTCAACTTGGATGATAACACAGTTCTGCGATAATCCCAACGCACACCTGACCTGGGGACAGTTAACGGGAGAGGAACTGGGGATGACCATATCTATGAGTTTCTTAGCATGGTCGGTACTTTTCTGCCGGATAGAGTTGCCAAAGTTCACAACACGCCTGCTAAGTGTGGGGCGTGCTCTATTCTTGATCTCGTGAAATGTTCCTGTCATCTGTCTGGTGGTCCTTCCGTGACGACCGAAACGATGACCTTCACATGAGGATAAGAAGCAGAAAAGGACAGTCGCAAAGACGAAGCAAAGCGCAATTTTTCGGAACATGGTGCTTGAGTGCAACGTATCGTTTCTGTAATCGTCTACTATTGTGCAATATGCAATTTATGCTATATAAATTTCCTTGTGCCTGGGCAATATTTTTGTCGTCATAAACCTCTGAGAGCTGGGACACCACGTGCTCTCAAGGATAAAGTTCCTACTTCCTTTAACGAACGGAAGGAACGACTGTTAGTAAAAATTATCACTATTTGTTTGTGTTGTCTATTCCATCATTCCTACTAACTACAGAAGAATTTTGTGATGATGATAATTTACCTTACCTTACACAGCATAGGTTAAGTAGAAGTATTTAATTAGGCATTCTGGATGTTGTTGTGATTTTTTAATAAATATAGCAATCAATCATAATCAGTTATATATCAGCATATCAGTTGGTTCAAGGCAGCTCCTTCCTTCAAACCAACTCCAAGAAATCTTCCTTCCTTCTTACTTTAAAAACTGTACACTGTACTGTATTATATACCTACATAACCAATCCTATCCTATCC
>JACKZZ010010033.1_pt1 | contig 18270 bp, 12 predicted proteins | sample 8027871 | NCBI WGS metagenome assembly JACKZZ01 (sample SAMN15724774, study PRJNA655200) | protist metagenome | isolation source: fluorescence activated cell sorting (FACS) single amplified genomes of... | place: USA: West Boothbay Harbor, Gulf of Maine | collected 2000-07-19
CATGCAAGCATTACCCAGGAAAGAAGAGAGGGTATCCAGGCTGACCTTCTGGTCAGGACACCAATTGGTACTTATAATCAATTCTTCCTCTTAGACTTCACATGCGCCACCATTCATTCCGATAGCAATATCCAGTATGCCTTCAAAAAGTTGGAGACGGCTGTTTTGATGTACACCAAGGAGGTGTTGCTGATCACGCTGAAAGCGAGAAGAATACTCTCTACTCTAAATGGGATCATATTGAAGGAAGTAGTGATGAGGCCCCCGGCAAAGGTGTTAAACACATTGTTCCCTTTGCTTGTGACTCTCGAGGTGGAATTGGTAAGAATGCAATAGACTTTGTTCGTAAAGTATATGGTAAACAATTAGTTGATGGACCAGTACGTTGTTGGCCATCGGATAGAATGAGATCCAATCTTCGCAATCTGTTCTTGGACAAATTATCGTGTCTCTTTGGCTAAACACAGGGCATTGGACTATCTTTTTTGGGGTATTCGAGATGGGTTTCAACCATCATGTATCATATAGTGTACATAAATATAATAAATTGGTAAGGATACATAAAATAACACCTAGCAAAAGTCCTCATATAAATAAAAGAAATGGTCTCTTAAATGTAAGTAACAGAAGAAGTCCCAATGTAAATATAAATAGAAGTAGTAGTAGCGTAGTTAGAAGTAGTAGTAACAGCTTGCATGCTGTCCCTTGTCTGGCTTCACCTAGTTTACAGTTAGTCACTTAAGCAATTATTATATATTTTTGCTGAAAATGGGGGAAGTGCCTTGAATTTTTTTATGAAACATGTTACTTATATCTTATATATTGAAAAGATGACTCTATTAAACAGAATTTACAAACTACAAAATAACAACTCCAAGGGTGAGTATCATGACGTACATTTCTCATTCATAAGCTAAATACTATGTATGTAAAATAATATCCCCTCTTGTCCTCCTTGTCGCAATGACACGATGATTATGTTGATTATGTTGATGATCCTCCTTTGCGATATTCTTCTTGTACTCTAAAAGTTTTACTCTCAACTTTTTTTAATATGTTTCCTTTCTGCATGCATTGATCATAATATGCTAATTGTGATGTACATGCAGCTAATCCTATCTTACCAGCTTCCATATCATTTTCATCTTTTTTAACAGAATTCTTTGTAAAACATTCAAAAAATGCTTCGGCTGGCTTTGTACATTCCTTTGGAGCTCTAGGAAAATAGGATGGAAGCTTTAATTCACTCATTTTTTTTTAGATTATCTAATTTATTGCAAAATACTGTGTTAATACGGTAAATGAAGATTTAAATAGACAAACAATACACTCCTTCAAACTTTAGATGAAAAAATGTTTTGAAAAAAGCTCTTTTCAACAAGATTTCAAATGATTCATACCTAGACCCACAAGCCCCACAAGGGTCAGAGTTGAAATTCTTTCCACTGCTTCTTTTTAACTTCTATTTAATACAATAGTGTACTTTTGAAGTATTTTTTAAATTGATAAAATAAAAAAATAAAACAATTAATACCAAATTCGTGTATAAATCACTAGTCACAGTTCAAGATTTCAGATGAATCCAAATTCAATGCTTGCTTCATCTGGTATATTTGATGGATATGATTCTGATCCTGACGAAGATATATGGCCAAATACTTCAATTGGGAAAGATTTTGCAGCATTAGAGCAAACTTTTGTTTGTAATATATGCAAAGGTTTTATCAAAAATGCTCATACATTGCCTTGTTTACATAGTTTTTGTTGTCATTGTGTTGCAAAAAGTTTTGATTCTGCATCAAATGGTAAAATTAGAGCAATGGATGGTAAAGAATGTCCATTATGTCGTCATCCATGTAAACCAAATGATATTAAATCAAATGATTCTCTAGCTACTGCTATTAATTACTTTACCAGTGCACGTGAAGAACTATTATCACTGTTAAAACTACCCAAACAAACATCATCATCATCATTAGCATCATCATCATCAATACTTGATTCCAAGGTCGCTCATTATAATGTAGAAGAGACTACACTTAATAATAGAAGTCATCTTAAACGTGCTAGAAGCAACAAACGTGTTCATCAAGAAGAAGAAAAAAATGATGATGATGATGATAGTTTCATGCATAATAACCACAATCATAATCAAAACCGTAATCATAATCATAATCATAATCATAATAATAATGAAGAGTCTGAGTATGAACCTAACAATAGAAGAAATCAAGATCAGATGTCAAGCAGCAGCAGCAGGAGCAGCAGCAGTAGTGGTGGTGGTGTTAGCATTGATAAAAAAATTGCTTCAAAAGTATTTAGTGGTAAAGAAAAAGAAACACAGATCAAAGGCTATTTATTGGAAATTTGTAAAGATTCTCGTATCAAGCCATCTAACTTTGGTAGCAAAGATGTTCTCAAAAGAAGATATAAATCGCTTGTGATGAACATTAATTCACAAGTTGGTGCTCCTGCTGGTAGTAAATTAACACTTGAACAAGTTATTTCCAAATTCAACCAAGAAGAAGCTAATGCTGCAATATTGGGGCGTATGGAAAAACAATCAAAGGATGAGATCTCTGGTATGGGTGTCGACCATACAGGATTTAGTGCACTAATCAAAGCTGAAAAAGAAAGAGAAAGAGAAAGAGTTAGAGCAAAACAACAAAGTGCTGGTACCGTTGGTGTTATTTCTAGTAGTAGTAGCAGCATCAATGTTACTGTTGTTAATAATAATGCAGTAACAACATCGAAATCTTCACCTGCATCTAAACCCAGATCTAAAACAAGGCATAGTAGTAATAATGATAATGAGCATGAGAATAATAATGACAATGATAGTAATTCAATGGAAACTGAAACTTTGTCTACGCCAAGTATTGAAATTGATGACATGTGTGTAATTTTTCATGAATGGGTTATCAAGTATAGTCTTAATAAACAGCGTTATTTCTTTTATAATAGAAATTCTTGTATGGCTCAATGGGTGAAACCAGATCACATTCCAGATTCACTCTTAAGCCAAATTCCCAATGCACCACAAACACATTCACAACAACACTCACAATCACAATCACAATCACAAGAATCAATAAGTAGTAATAGTATTATTAATGAAAACAACGCAAAGAAGAAGCGAAAAACAAAGAAAGAAAGTCTAAATCTGAAGGAATCATTATCATCAAATGAAAATACTATGGATCTCACATCCACTGTCGATAATACTGCATCTGACAATACCACCATTGTGGTGAACTCAGCCACTGATTCAAGTTCAAGTTGGACGTGTGAGGCATGTACCATAATACATAAACTTTATGCTGATAAATGTAGCATGTGTGAAACACCAAATTCGAATTATAGACGAAATACGAGAGGAAGCAATGGTGGTTTTGGTACTGGTAGCAGTAGTGGTAGTGGCAGTGGCAGTGGCAGTCAAAGAGAAAGTATATTTTCGAGAATGTCAAGGAGATGAAATTGTATGTATATTCTATAAATTGATTGTGTGGAGTAGTTAATGAAGGATGGAGGAATAAATGATTTTGATTGTACTACAACTTTAATTCTAACTTACTAGTCATGGTTGCACTGAAATACGTCTTAGTTTTTTTACTATTTCCATGTTTCCATATAGCAGTTCCCCGCGGTCTAGATAAATATAATATAACAATAATGTCGGAACAAGTATATAAGGCAAAAAAAGTGCAAAAAGGCAAAAACAATCCTCATCCGGGCTTCCCACGTTCTCACGAACCGTAGTACTAGCCGGACCAGCGGGCGCTTCACTTCTGAGAGCGGATGGGATCAGGTGTATTTCGCCAGTGTATGAAGGATCATGTCGATAGTGGCGAAAATTGAGTTACATAAACTGCATAAAAAAAGGTGAGTTCTATAAATTTCATGCACGGGAAATTAATTTCAATAAATATTTTTATTATCTGATGAATATGAGAGTGATAATGAATATGATGGTGTTTATTGAGCAAAAAGAGAGAAATGGCACATGAAGTACATCTTCCCTTTGACAAAAAAAATATCGTTTACAAATACTTGGTACGGGGTTCATGGGTGAGATGTTAAAATCTCGGAACCCGTGACCTACAGCGTGTGAGGCTGACGTGATAACCACTACACCAACCAAGCTTGTTCGCCGCGATTGCGGAAATCGAGCATAAAAAACGCTTTGAAGAAAAAGTAATATTATATAAAAATACTGGACACATAATTAACCTAAACTCTAATGTATAATGCTAGTTGTAATGCTAACAAACTTTTTAATTAAAATAGTCAAGAACTCAGTTAAACCTACATTAATTTTCTTTTATATTTAGAAAGTTCTAGAAAATGTTATACCATTAGAAGTTGCTTGTTTTTTCTTTCTATTTTATTGCATGAAAGAAATATTTGATTAAGAGAAGCTTTCATTTGCACACAATCTGTAAAAATTCTTGAGCATGTGATAATTGATGATGCATTTTACTAGTTACAAGTGGAGAATAAATCTTTCTTGTTGAGAAGAGAAAGAGAAAATTCTAAATTAACAAAACACTTACATAACCAAAACATTACTTCCTACTATATCTCTACTACTTTTCTCTCTATCTCTCTCTCTCTCTTTTCTCTTTCGTTATATGATTAATTTAATCATCAAATTTAATTTTCTTTGCCTTTGGCATATTTGGATCTACATCTTTTGGAGCAGCACCTTTTTTGTATTGTCTGATTCTAAGATTAGAAGTATCACCAGCAGCTTTTTTAAGAACAATAATAAATCTATCAACAAGGTTACCTCTTTTCCACAATCTATCAAAATAAGAACTTGCATCAACTGTATGACCACATGCAGGTCCGGGTTTTGCTCTATATGCTCTACATGCACCTTCTTCGTGACTAGTGCTTTCACCATATAATTCTTCACATGTTAATGATCTTGGATGAGGTGCATTAGATAACATTTTTACAAGGTAACCTGAATACCATTGATTATCTGTAACAATTGTTATCATACCATTTGGTTGTAAAATATTTGCTAAATGATTAAAAAAATCAATTGTTAATAAATGTTTTCCTTCGCTTTGTTCTCCACCTGATTGTTGTGGTGGTTCTGGATGATTAATAAAAATATTACTTATAGAATCTGGTTCAATATGTTGTGTAACAATAACATTAGCATCACCAGATATAGAACATAAATTTGGTACTTCAGCCGTTAAAGCTCTATAAAATCCTTGATAAACACGATCATGACGCATTTCTAAAGTAATATAATTACAATTTGTATCTTCTTTAGCTTGAGCAACTGCCCATTCACCAGTACCAGAACAAATTTCTAATTTTAATTGACCTGTAGGATTCAATGCATAATGATTATTATTTATATTATCATTTTTATTATCATCACTATTCTTATTATTTTTGTTTTTATTCTTCTTTTTATCACCATTACTATTTGCTTTACATGATTTTGCAACTCCAATAGTTAATTTATTGGAACTTTGATCAGAAAAAATATTACGAAAATTGAGATAGCCACTGTTCTCTGTAACATAAGTACGCATTAAATCACGTACCATTTGTACACGATGTGCAGATAAAGATAATAAAGGTGACTTTTCTACAGCACTTTGCATTTCGGCTAATGCACGTTTCTTTGCTTTTTTGTCACTCTTTTTATCTTTCTTATTTCCAGTTTCAGCTCCAGTTTCAGCTCCAGCACTTTTGTTTTGTTTTTTATCCATTTCCGCAGCTAAATTTGCTTCTTCTTTATTACTATGAGCATAATATTTTGTTAAAAAGGTATCTAAACCAAGTTTAAGGAGCAATCCTTCTGTTAAGCTCTCAACAGTTGCATTGTAGATATCTTCTTTTCTTGATTCCATATCTTCATTTTTATAAATAGTAGGTTCTATATGCAAACAGCATACTCTTAAGAAATGAGAAAATAAACGTTCTGGGTTGGTAGTTCCAGCTTTATCTTCTATAAATGATTGAATCAAATCTAATTCTTGACGTATTTCACTAATCTTGTGTTCACGAAATAAAATAAGTGAACGACGACGAGATGATTCACCATCTTTTTGATCTTTTTCTTTCCATGCACGTTTTCCGCCAGTTGCTGCATTTGTTTGTGTACTTGTATTTGTGCTGTTAGTATCATTTATATTCATATCATCAACTTCATCTTCTTTAATTTGTTCATTAATTGATTCCAATGCATCTTTGGATGATTGTATTGATCGACGACATGTTTTGTGTTCACCTAATATTGCAGAAGCTCTAGCTAAATGCATATAAATACTACTTAATCCAGATTGCATATCTGATTCATTTTTTAAACGACCGATAATGGGTAATACTTTTTGTATATGTAATCCTTGACATAATAATACAACTAAATATTCCCAAGATGATACATCAGGTGTTACTTGACATTCTTTACTCATAATTGCTACAGTTTTTTCAGCTGATATTATACCACCATCTTGCATGCAACCACGTAAAAATGTATTAAATGTTCTAACATTTGGTACAACACGACGTAATCTCATATCATCCATTATAGATTGTGCAGCTATCATATTACCTTGTTCACAATGTCCTTTTAATACTGTGGTATAATGTATAACATCAGCTTTTACACCTCTACCATGCGATTTAAGTTTTTCTAACAAACGAATAGCTTGTTTCATATTTCCACATCTTACATTTGCATTAATTGCACCTGCATATGTATGTGCATTTGCCCATCCTTTGGAATTAGCTTCATCAAATAAAGCCATAGCTTGTTGTAATTCCTTTCTTGTTGCATGACCTGCAATATCACCATTCAGTTTACTAATTGCTGCAACATATTCATTTTGAGGTAAGCGTGTTGATGTATTTAGAGGCATTTCAGTATTTTCTTCCATCGCCTGAGCCACTTTTGTATCCTCAATTGACATATTTGTGAAAACGGATTAAAAAAATGCAATTATAAAAAAATGGAAGAGTTCTAGCTTAGATTTAGTAAACCTTTCTTGGTTTCAATTCTTCAAATCGAAGAGAATCGATTCGATATCTTGTTGGGACCTCCCACAACTTCTGAAGTTTAAAACATGCAAGCTCCGTCGTTTTCTTTCGGAACAAGAAATGCAGGGCAAAATAGTCTACATTCCAAAAATACTGAAATTTCTCAGAATATTGCGCAATCCAATGCGAGCGTTTATCTTCCTCCATCTTGGGCATTAAGTAGAATTAGTGTTCTCTTGCCTGAAGAAGAATTTAGTTTAGAAGTTTTAAAGGATGGAATTGTGCTTGAAATTATAAATCTGAAGAAAAGCCACTATATTATAGGACGACAAGAAGATGCAGTACACATTACATGTGCACATGGAAGTATTTCAAGGCAACATGCGGTTCTGCAATATTCAAAAAACAAAACGCTTCATTTGTTGGATTTAAAATCTGCACAGGGAACATATTTTAATAGGGATCGTGTTGAAAGTGGTGAATATTATAGATTATGTCCAGGTGATCAAATAAAGTTTGGAGCATCTACACGAGTTTATGTGGTTTCTGGCCCGGAAAGCCAACAAAAAGAAGAAGAAGATAGTGCTGAATTGCAAGCCTACCGTACTAAACGTGCAAATGATAATGACAGAATTAGACAGCGACAACAACAGCAACAGCAACAGCAACAGCAACAACAACAACAACAACAACAACAACAACAGCAAGTAGAACAAGAACATGATTCGCTTCTGCCAGATGGAAGTAAAATACACACAAAAGATATTAAGCTAGTAGAAACCTTACGTATCAAGGAAGCAAAAATAGATCGAATTCAAAAAGATGTTCAGAATTTGGAAAACAAGGGTTCATTGAATGAAGGTCAGCAAGCTGCACTAGAAAGGCTTTTGGAAACATTGACTAACCTACAGGTAGCATATGATGAAGGATGTAAAAAATTAGAGGAACGTTGTTTATCTCGCTTACAAGTAAATTCTCAATCATTTGAACAGGAAGATGGATCTAAGAGTGATAATGATGGAAATAGTGAAGATGATGCCGATATAGCAGCAAATGTAGCAACGAATTGGCGTTTACGCAATCGTAATACGCAGAAAACATTAAAACAAACAAAGGTTGGAAATCATTCTTCAATACCTTTAAGTTATGAAGAACTACAGAATCAATTCGATCAATTGCAGAAAGTAGAGAAAAGTTTACAAGAAAATCTATCATCTTTAGAAACATCCAAAGTTGCTTTAATTGTAAAAGCAGAAACAACTACAGATGAAATTCTTTTAATTGTTCAAAACGAACAGAAAATAGAAATCACTTCAAAAATTGATCAAATATCAAAGAAAATATCTGCTTGCCATGAAGAAATTAGGAAACTTGAAGTATTATTAGCTGCTGCACGACCGGACTTTGTTCGTCATGAAAAACAAGAAAAACAAGAAAAACAAGAAAAACAAGAAAAGGAAGAATCACCGGACACCATGTCTGTAGCAGAACGAACACTTGTTGCTGAAAAAGAAAGGCAAACTCAAAAACCTGCATTTACAAAAAAAGATGCGGTATTAGTTGCAAAAAATCTTTACGGCATTGTAGTCTCCATTGACTCAGTAAAGGAGTTGAATTCATATGACGACAAAAATTTCTACTTAAAAGGTAGTGTAATTAACAACAGTATATTAGACTCAGCAGATGAAAACAAATCAACACATGAATACCAATTTCTTCTCAAAGTTCATAATGCAAGTACGAATGAGTCATTTTTACATGCTCAAAATGCTGCTATGAAAAAAATGCGTAACTCACCAAAATGGTGGAGCCCTCGTGCTATTCCTGACTTGCATGGAGATTTGGTTAGTTTTGTTGATAGTACTGTAGCTACTGGAGAAACAAAAAAACTTGCTGTGCGTTGTTTTCCTTTTCGTTCTGCAGATATAATGGGAAATATTGCTAACCCGACAACAAAACTTTTGTTGAAAGAGCTTGGAGAGTTGTCGTCAAGTGTGGGCATGGCAATGCATAGTTTTGATCATCCCGCAATTCATAGACCAGAAGGAAATTTATGGGACTTAAGGCAAGCTGGAAGCATTCGACCTCTTATCATTCATTTACCATTAGAAAGAAGAAAAGTTGTTGAATGTGTTTTGAATGATTTTGAAGAAATAGTAATGAAATTGAATGATCGGCTACGAAAAGGTGCAATACATGGTGATATTAATGATCAAAATGTGTTAGTCGAATGTAATACTAGTAATAACCAAGAATATTCTATTGTTGGTATTCTTGATTTTGGCGATATGACTCATTCCTGGTTGATAGGAGAACTGGCCATTGCTATTGCCTATGCCTTGATATCTTTACATTATCCAAAACAAAATGATGTTGATATAAAAATATCTGAATTAGACTGTGCTATGACGATTGTATCGGGATATATTCAATCTTCAAACAAAAGTGAATTTGCTTTAGATCCTGTGGAATGGAAAGTCCTTCCTGTGTTAATAGCTACACGTATTGCTGTTTCCCTTACATTTGGAAATTATTCTAGTTCTCAGGAACCAGACAATGAATATTTACGATTAACATTAGAACCTGGTTGGCATGCATTAAAAGCATGGCGTGAACTTAATACAGAGCACGTCATCGAAATGTTGAAAAGTGTTTGTAATAAAAGTCAGAAATCAAAATCGAAACGTCCCCTGCAACAAGAAAATGAAATGACAGATAATGCAGTGAAGTCTACCGAGAAGGATACAAAAAAAAGGAAAATTGGACCTACATTGCCATTGCCATCTCCTTCTGTAGTTAGTTTAGATAATAAATCGAATCAAGGACACATTAGTACCTGGATACCACCAAAAGGACAAAGAGGAGATGGAAAAACAAGCCTGAATGATATGCTTGGTTATTAAAACGATAATGTATGATGTAATCTTTGTAATCTTTGTAATCTTTGTAATCTTTGTAATCTTTGTAATTATTGAATGAAAATGAATTAAAGTACATTTTATTTGGTTTTAACTATTATCTCTACAAAATCTACAAAAAAAACTATGTTTATACACTGCTTTGCTTTACTTTCTGGAAGAGGAAGAGCTTGCAATAAGAAAGTCGATTTGCATTTGCAACCGCTCTCTATCGTTCATCCTAGCAACTAGTCTCTTATGCCTTGGTATCCAGATTCCTGTACTGGCTTGTCTATAGAATAAACCTGAATAAACAAAAACTAAATGTTCTGCTGCTGCTTGTTTTTCAAGAGCATGTTTTAATGCCGATGATACACTGGGTCCTCTTCCTTCATCTATTTCTTCACTTTTTGGACCAGCTGTTGAAAATTTGACTTGCGCTCGTAACTCTAACACCATCTGTTTCCACTTTCTCACTTCCAACGCACTTTCATCAAATTGTCGCTTATTCTCCATGAATGACTGGATGGTAGGAAGTGGAAACTCCGTGCATGGCCTGACAGGGTGCTCGTCGAGCCCCTCTGCTTGCATCTTGAGAATGTCATGCTCTGCGTTGGTGAGTTGTGCAACAGCTTCTGCAAGAGCGACACTGACTCTTATACCTAGAGCACTTCCTCTGCTGTTGCTACTGCTACTAATACTACTAATACCACTGCCAGCAGCTTTAGCACTCGAGCTTGGAGCAGCACCAGCTGATCTTTTACCACCACCTTTGGCTGCATTTGCACACACAGCACCAAATCTTTGAGTAGACGCACTTTCACCAGCATATTGTGGTTCTGAGCGCAATGCTAGCAGTACAGTGATTCTACATGCTGCTTGACTTGTCAGTGCAGGCTTCAGCAGCTGTGTCAAGGCACTATCACGAAAGGATATAAACTTATCATTGCGTGACATGGCAGCCACAACGCGACCCAAGGCACTGAGGGAGGTGTTGACTGCTTTGGCTTCATCCAGACGTGTACCACCTATATCCATACGAATATTATTGGTTAAATTGTAAGCTTTGGCGTTACCACCACCATCGAGATGCACCCCAGAATCTTTTACTCTTTCACTACCAGCAAGATCTGCAAAAACAAGATTAGACGTCACAACCCTATCCCTTCGTATCTGATACAATGAGACAGTGATAAGACAATGTGATCGACTTGATCTCTCATTCAATGAATGCGCTTTGGCTGAGCGAGTTGCCTCGATTGTTCGGGCTACTAATGCAATGTCCTGCATAGAAGACACTGTCATTTCTTTGGCATTGTTGTTATTATTAGCAATACTATTTGTATTGATATTTCTCGTTGCAGCAGTTTCTCCTCTATCTTTTGCTGTCTCTCGATCCATTGATTCCTTCCATCGTTCCGGTGGTTTCCATTTCCCATTTGCATCATATGCAGCATCCATAACTAATCTGGATGATGTCGCTTTTGATGAGATACCAGCAACTACTAACACTGCTCTATCATTTAATAGGTCATAAACACGCTCCAAATAAACTTCTACAGCAGTAATACGCATTTGTGCATGTATAGATCCACTTTGTAATTCGTTTAATAACATAGCCAATGAACGAGGAAATACACCCCAAGCATCAGGGATAGTCCCTGTTGCAGCTGCATCATCTGTCAACATACCAGGTGGCCCAAATATGCTATGAGTTTTGCCACTGCCTGTCTGGCCATAAGCAATACAAACAAATCCAGAACCAGGTTCATGAATCAAGCGTTCCAAATGCGGCTCAATTACGAGAGAAGCCACTTCCATTTGTGATGCTCTATGATCAAATGCAACAGTTGCACATGCCTGATGTTGTGCTTCTGATAGACTACAAACAGCTACAGAACCAGAACCATCTCTTCCTGGGTTATTTGGTGCTGAATAGGTGGCTGCTCTTGCTCCTGCTGCTTTTGATGATTTTGAGGATGAAGATTTTGATGCTGCTGCAGATAACATTGCAGGATCTGGAGGTCGACATCGAATTGCAACATCCATTTAAACTAAAGGAAAAAAGTAAGAAGTTTTCACTGTCTGTGTTATTAAAAGCTGCAAATAAGCTGTTTTGACACTTCAAGGCCAAAAAAGACCAAATTCTTGCAAGTTGACCTCACTAATGCATAGAATTGATCAAGCTACTTTGAAGAAACAACTCCTAGATACAGTACGTGGAATCGGAGTGTCAAAGTGGTTCCCACTTTGCATAAAATCATAAAATATGAGACTTCTCTTTGCAAATTAGAATTCTGACAATAGAACTGCCCCTGCCTGCTAGTGAAAGTTCCACGAGATTACTTTGTATTACAAAACAACTTTTAAGTATTGTGATAATGAAACATTTGGCATTATTATTATAAAAAATCATTATTATATAATAATCATTTATCTTGGGCTATTTCATCGATGGCAACTTCTAATTCTTGGTTTTTAATCAGAGCAAGTCTTATTGTGTCTGGAGGAGGATTTGTATTTGGGTATGATATTGGAATAATTAGCAGTACTCTAATTGACATAAAGGATAGTATTCCAATGAATTCATGGCAAGAAGGAATTGTCGTGGCAATAATTGGTCTTGGTTCAATGTTTGGTGCATTAGTAGGTGGGCCCATGTGTGATTATATTGGTCGCTGGTCTTCAATTCAAATCCAAAATGTATGTTTTATTTTGGGAGCAATTTGTACAGCAAAAGCAAATGGTGTTGGTATGCTATATTTCGGAAGATTCATCGTTGGTATAGCATCAGCAATTAGCGCAATAGCTGATATACCGTATTTGGCAGAAATTAGTCCTCCTTCGTTACGCGGTCAGAGTATATGTATGTATGAGATTATGGTTAGTATTGGAGTTCTCGTTTCTTTTCTAGTTGGATGGATAATCGGAACATCAAGTGATTCTTGGCGAGGTGCTTACTTAACTCCTGCATTAATTACATGCGTTTTGAGCTTTCTCATGTGTTTATTACCAGAATCACCGAAATGGTTAGCCGCAAAAGGCCGAAAAGATGAGTTACGATCTGCTCTCATGCAAATCTATGGTCCTAATATGTTTCATTTCTTATGGCAATCAATGGAAACAAGTTCTAGTCCTAGTTCTAGAAACAAGAATAATTCTGATAATGATAATGATAATGATAATGAATATAAACAACATCTCTATTTTGCAAATGGAAAATATCAACCAATCCCAGAAGAAATAATAACTTTATATCGAATTACAGCGAGAACTACAACGAGAATGAGAAATATGACCACTCTTGGATCATCATCAATTGAAGTTGGAAGCGAATCCAAGCAACAAGAACAGGAAGAAGATATCGAAGAAGATATCGAAGAAGATAATAAATCATCATCACCATCAAATAGCAATGAAAGTGGATTTTTTGCAGGTATCAGAAAGGATACAATTGTACTCAAAGAATATTCGTATTTAATTATGGTTATAGTTACTTTACAAGCATTAACTCAATTTTCAGGTGGTGTTGTTGTAAGAAATTATGCAGCGACTATATTTGTTGATAGTGGTGAAAGTGTCAAAAAAGCTTTAGGATTTACTGTTGTTATTGGTATTGTTAAACTTTTGGCAACAGTAGGAACCGTTTGGTATATCGATAAAATTGGACGAAGGAAACTGTTACTTGCTGGTGCATCTTTAGTTGGAATGGGAATGCTTGTACTTTGTATAGCATTAGGGTCATCAGATAAATATCAAGCTAATCCTGGTTTCCTTTTAGGTGCTGGAATTGTCGTTGGTGCGTATGGAATAGGTTATGGACCAATTCCTTGGGCTCTTTCTTCCGAAATGTTTCCTGTTAATATCCGAGGTAAAGTAATGGCGATCTCGCTTATTTCCCAAAATTTAAGTTTATTGATTACAAATTTAATTTATCTTAAAATGATTGAAAACATGACACCAGTAGGAACATTTGCATTTTATTTTGTCTTCAATATGTTATGTGTGTACTTAGTATATATGTATTTACCAGAAACAAAAGAAAGATCACATAGTTTGATATTAAACTTGAGTCAAATGTACAAGGCTGAACCATGGATTCAATGGAATAGATTCTTACAAATTGAAAGTGTAAGTACGAACGTAATGGAACATGATACGCTTGATACTACTTCTCAAAAATCAGATACTGATAATGATAACGACATTGAGATTATCAATCTTAATGACGACGATGATAATAATGATTATGAAATGACTCGAGAAGTTGCGAACCCAATGACTTCATCAAAAAGTGAATGAAGAAATAAAAGAAGAAAGGATAGTAATGTAACAATAGTGTATAATGAGAGATAAGTGTTTAGTGTAGATATAGAAAATTATTTATGTGTCAGCAGATAGGATTTACCAAGAAAGATTTGACATCATTATTTACTTTATCATACATTATACTCAGTGAAAAGACCATCGCCAATATAATGACAAGTTTCTACGGCCATTCCTTTATTTTCTGAAGCAATAGCTGCTGTACTTTTCTTTGTAACACCGACAGCCATTGCATGTTGTTTCCCTTCTGCATAAATTGCTACTGGTTCATCTTCTTCTAATGCTACAGGCATGGAACCTCCCGGTGATGTGAAACCAGGGCACATAATGTTTGCACCACCTAATACAAATCGAATTGCCCCTTTATCAACTTGCATACGATTCATCATAGATGGATATTTATGTAATAATCTTAATGTTGGAATCCATGGTCCAATCCCTTTATCTTGAAAAAATAAAATTTCAGTATCTATTAATAATAATTGAACATTATCTAGTGCCTTTGCAACCTGCATTGATGATTTTGGCAACAAGGTCTCTATGCATTCTTCGAGTGCTGGATATTGCTCCACTATTTGACTATGAATTGTTCTACTCACTGAATTCTTCACCTTGTTTGTCTTGGAGACATTTTCCGTTGGACTGAACCTCTTAAACATGTTACTTTATCTTCAAAAATAATGTTCTTTTTTGATTTCACAACCGAAGAAGAGGAATTTAAGTGAAAATATTATTTGAGTGGGAATGTGGGGGGGTTTACGTTCGTAATACGTTCATCCGTTCATCCGACAGAAGAAAAAGAAGAAATCGTCTGTTGGAAAATTCAAACAAATACTCAATTCAAAAGTCAAAAACCCCAAATTCTACACAGTCATGTCAGCAAGGCTTCGTAAAATAGCTCTCAAGGATCTATATGTATCAGAACCAAATCCATCTTGGTTTGGTAATGCATCAAATGAAACTGAAAATGCAAAATGGACGAATGTTAATTGGTTAAAAAGTCGTTTTCATTTCAGCTTTGCGGAATGGAGAGGTGGCAGAGGGAATTATGGTTGTTTACGTGTTGTTAATGATGATCTTGTTCAACCTAAAAGAGGTTTTGGTTCCCATGGTCATGCTGATATGGAGATTGTAACATATATTTTAGATGGTAATTTGACACACAAAGATAACATGGGAACTAGTGAATCTCTCTCTCGAGGATCAATCCAATTCATGACAGCCGGTACAGGTGTTCAACACTCGGAACACAATCTATCTACTGAAAATCCTCTTAGATTTATTCAAACATGGATTTTACCACGATCACGTAGTCTCAAACCTAATTATGGTTCTTTTCCTTCTACAGAAAATTTACAAGAAGAAAGAACAAATAAATGGTTACATTTAGTTGGTGACGTAAATAATAAATTATCGAGTAAGATTCAAATCAATCAAGATTGCAATTTATATGTTGCAGAAATCGACGCAGGAAATAGTTTATCTTTTGATTTAATGGATGGTCGTCAAGGATATCTCGTTTGTGTAGAAGGTACATCATCAATTAATGGAACTGAATTGCTAAGGCACGAAGCATTTGAGGTTACAGGAACTGGTGAAAACTCTCTCGTAGTTCAAGGAAATGCAGGAAAAGAGAAATCGCATTTAATGCTCTTCGAGATGGCAGCAAAGTAAAACACAATTACACATCTCAAGTTGTGTATATGATGGACTAATTCTTTTGACTGTAGACGGTAGATAACTCAAACTTGAAAACACTATTTCATCAAAAATACAATATAATTCAAATTATATGCCCCCTCCCTAACCACCTAACCCTAACATTCTTCATCTCGACGAAATCCGACAGCTTCTCTGTCATAAATTGCGCTACCTCTAAATAGTCTTTTGATTACATCATCATCTTCTATCACTTTGTGCAGTCTAGTAATCAAGCTTCGTAATCCATGGATATAACCTTCATCAAGTCCACGTTGTGATGGCAATGCATGTGCGAAATCAATCATTTTTACCTGAATACCTCCATTAGGAGGTGGTGGACTTTTTCTTACATTACGCGTATCCTGAAGTGATTTGGAACGAAACCTTTGTTTCTTACGTTCTGATAAAAAAGCTTCACTAAATATTTCATCTTTCTCATTATCATCATTTTCATTCTCTTCTTCAATGCTAACTCCTGCATGAGATATTTCTGATTCTTTATTCAACAATTCTGGATGTGGTGGTGGGAATTGTGGTCCAAGTGATTGTAAAAAATGTTGACTTTCAGGAACATAATGTAGTTGACTATATTCATGCCCTACCCATGCATCATAAGTAATCAATAATGATGAACAATAGAAATGCATTTGTGTTTGGCTTTTAAACCATAATAATAACTTTTCTAATTCTTGTATAGCAGCAAGAACAATATCACGTCTAATTCTTACACCATCATAAAAAAATGCTGCAAGTGCTTCATATACAATAGGGGGATTTAATTTTCTTCCAAATCGTTTACTCACCGTACCTAAAGCATCACATCTTGCATCATAAACCTGAAATCCAGTAATACGAAATCCTACTTCAGTTTGATAAGGACATTTTCTTATCTCACGTTTCTTTTTATCCATATCAGCACCAGGTTCATAAGTTTGTTTACCCATTTTAATATCTATTGCACATGGTTTATGATGTGATTTTGTTAAATCAACTAAACCTAAATAAATTTGTTTATTTCTTAAAAATTCATCAACATAATCATTAACTGGTTTCTTCTTATCTTCATTTGGTATTGATAATTCAGAATTTGATTTTGTAGTATTTGGTAAAGCATGAGTATGACATTTGCTGAACCATCCAGTTAGTGCAGGAACAAAAGATTTAGCAGATTGAGTCCAATGTGAACCAAATTTTTGAATCATATAATAAAAACGAAGTTCTCGAAAGAAATGTATTCTTTTATTTAGTGGTTTCAATACTGAATTTTTATATGTCAATATAGGCTGTTTGACATGACCAGCGACTTGATTACGAAAATCACCAGTTTCTTTTTGAGTTATTTCAGTGCATGCCTTCACAAGGTTATTTATTTCTTCGCCAAAATCAAGATATTCATCACATTGCTCTATATCTTGGTTATTATCACCAGTTATACCCAAAAATGTGAGAGTGGATATGAATCCTATCATCAGCGTTAATTGTGTGCATGCTACCACCGCTGGAACCCAATAACTCTCCCTCGTCATAAAATCTGAGATTTCTTGTAAAAAAATTACGTATACTGTTATTGGGTGTGAGTCGAGAGATTTTTTGAACATGGTGGGAATAATTGGGATTCTTTGTTAAGAAAAAAACCTTCATCTTTTTCCAATAGAGAAGTAGGGACCTAAAAATAAAGATAAAAGTGTCGATTTTTGTAAAAAGCACGAAATATTCATGCAAAAAGATAAAAATAAAGGCACAAAAATGGTGACAAAAGATAATGTCAACTTCAAAAGAATTTGTAAAGCAGATTATTTTACTTTGGAAGTGAATTGTCGATAATTAACTGTTCCTAATTTATATTGTAATAGGCTTCTCTATATTATAGAAAGGTATCAACTTGGATTTCTAATTTAAGTATTATGCTGGGTCTGGTAATTCTGTTAGCAATCTATGTTGCGGTGATGGGGATTGCTCCAACTAGTTATCCGTCTGGATATCCATCTGGACAACCTTCTTGTCAACCATCTGGTCAGCCTTCTAATCAGCCGTCTTGTCAACCATCTAGTCGACTGTCTACGACAGGACTTCCCTCAGGGCAGCCAACAGCACAACCGAGTAGACCTACGGGAATTCCTAGTGGAATCCCATCAATGCAGCCATCTGGAAAGCCTTCCAGTGTGCCTAGTTCTTGCAGTAACATCAGCGAACATGACATCTCGTGAGTATAGCCTACGTGATGGAAAAGTGATATGAATATCTCTACAACATTGTGTAGTAATAACAGTTGTACTCTTAACTAATCCAATTGGGATCGTTTTACCACTCATAGTAGCAGATATACAATGTATTATAT
>JACKZZ010002979.1_pt1 | contig 18263 bp, 10 predicted proteins | sample 8027871 | NCBI WGS metagenome assembly JACKZZ01 (sample SAMN15724774, study PRJNA655200) | protist metagenome | isolation source: fluorescence activated cell sorting (FACS) single amplified genomes of... | place: USA: West Boothbay Harbor, Gulf of Maine | collected 2000-07-19
AACTTCACCAAAAAAATCACAAAATGAAATTGACGTTAGTGAATTAACACAATCATTAGATTCGACGAAAAAGTCTTTGCATCGTGCCAACCAAGCCGTAATACAATTAAAACGAGAATTAGATAGAGAGAAAAAACTAAAAAGAAAAGCATTTCAACAAATAGCTATTATGAAAGAAAAAAATACCAAGCGACAAATTGACGATGATGCAAATGTTGTTAAAGGTCCAAGTAACTCCAAATCAATTGACTTTTTAGCCAATGACTATAATGATTTAAGTGAGAACTACAGATTATTATGTGTGCAAAACGAACAATTAAGAACTTTACTACGAGATCATGATATTTCTCCACCATTGAACTATCCAGGCCCGTTAGGTTTAAGCGAGCGAAGGGATTGGAAATATATTGCATCTAGACATGGAGATACTGGTGTAAATTTGAAAAACTTAGCAAAGATGAACACAAATAAATACAAGGTTCTAGGTTTAAAACCATGGGAGGGCCAAACTGTTGATTCTACCGAAGAGCCTCATTCTCAAAAGAAATTAATAGACCTAAAAAGTGAAGCAGTAAATTTTATTGAGGCACAACAGCGTATCCAACGTCCACAAACTGCACCAACAGACTTAATGGATAAAAATACCAATATTATGAAGACTACATTAGAAAAAAGAGGTAAGAAAATTGGCAAAAGAAGCGGATGAAGCATTGTTTGTAATGAAAAATGAATTAGCACAACAACAGTTCGAGGCAAAACAAACATTAGAAAAGTTTCAGAAAGAATCGGCGGAGGAAAGAGAAAAGCTAGAGAAACTTCTTGTTAATGCAAAAAAAGATATAAAAGATGCGAAAAGAGTTGCAAAGAAAAATTTGGAGCGTGCATTAAAAGCAGAGGAGGAAGTTGTACGGCTACAAACCGTGATTTTGGAGTTAGAACAAAAAATTGTCGAAGTGCAAGAGGAAATGATACGTAAAGTTGCAGAGGAACGAGAACGAGGTGAGAGACTATTAGCTGAGCAAGTCGAATTAACAAAAGCAGCTGAAGCAGAAGTAGAAAAATTGGAGAAAGAAATCGAAGAAATCGAGGAACGGCATGCAAAAGAAATTGCTTTGTTGCAACAAACTATTGATGAACAAGCTAAAGAAATCGAAAATTTGAATATTAAAATTGATGACAAATTGATCCCAACAATCGAAAGTCTTATAGAAATTGCTGTAGATACATCTAAAAATAGTGGCAGTGACTGTCTTAAAAGTCTTGTCTTGGAACATTTCCGGGCAGATAAATTGAAGTGCTACATTGAAATGGGTATTATCGATCCAAATGAAAAAGATATATTAGATTCAATGCATATTGATACGTCGACAACTATCTTCGATGCATTAAACATTGCGACTGATATGACAGACGCAAGCAAGAGTGATGTTGACATGTATGCCGAACAAATTGTTACATGCGATAAGTTACAAAAACAATTGACTGTTGCACAAAAAATAGAAAAAACAAGGGCAGTAAAAGATGGCTTTGTTCTTTTCTCTTTGTCCTCAGACACTTTATCAAACAATCTAGATAATGAGACAACAAAACTACTAAAACAAGCTAAAGCAATTGCTTTGCAAGCAGAGATAGATGAAACAGAGATCGACAATATGCAATCAACAATGTCCTTTGACAATATTATACATAAATGGAAAAAAAAACGAGCAGATGACCGCACAGATAAACGAGACGCAGAAAGAAAAGAAAAAGCATTCAAAGTAAATCGTTTAATTTCTACATTACAAAGTGACAGAAAGTCCGCATACATAGAAGTGGATAATTTAGTGCAACGACTCTACAATTCTTCTTTATTGCTAGGAGAAACGTTACATTATTTAGAAAATCAATGGGACGATGAAAGAGCTGATGCAGATGCACTAATAAAGTCAATTTTTGAAGATAATGGAACAATATTTATTGGCTCCCTTCTAGGAGATACTGTTGATATCTCAAAAGAAACAATAGGTAAAGAAAAGCTAGACGTTTTTTTACAATTTTACATCCAACAAAAGCAATTATTGCGCAACATCAAGCTTGCTAGTGTTGATGAAACTTTCGCCAAATCCGTTGACGTAGTTAATCTGAAGGAAAACCTGAGTGTTGTTACTACTAAAATGCAAAATCTTCGTTCTGAACTCACGAATGGAGCTGTAGATTTAATTTTTGAACATATACAACTAGTAAATGAATCAAACAACTTAGAAAATGACATATATTTAGACGTGTCAGAGGAAAAAGATGAGGCAAATGAAATGTTACTAAAAAGTAAAACAAATGTAAGATTGCGTTTTATTGAGAGTACAAAAACTGAAAGATTGAAAGTATCGGATGAGAGAAAAAAAGAACGAAATGCTGCTATATTTAGAAAGACCGGGAAATTGTTAAAACAAATCGAGCAATTAGAAGAAGCAGTTGGACGTCGCGATGTTAGTGTAAAAAGCGTATTGACAGAATTGAAAAACATTTATGACACACTGGCATCATATGCACGCATTTGTGAAAAGTTAAAGGTTCACGCTGGTACACACGGCAAAGTTTACAAGAGAGAGGAGCTGATCAAAGCTGTACACGACTTAGAAAAAAAATCAAGCAATTTACTAAATATTTTAGGTCCAGCTATTGATTTATCTATAACTAGAGAAAATTCGTTTGCCCAAATGTTAGTACTACGAAGTGACTTCAGACAATTAATGTGGAAAATGGAATTCGAAACTGACGACGCCGAGCAATTTAAGATAAAAGTCCGATTGAATGGTTTAATTGGTGATATTAAAAATCTAAAACAAAAATTATTGTCATTTGCATCGCTCAGAGAAATTGAAAAAAATGATGATAATTCATATTTAAAAAGTTTTAATAAGAAAATAAATCAGCATCTTCAACTTGAAATGACATTAGCAGCTCTTAACTTAGAGGATACAATAATAGAAAATGTAGATGAATCAAGAAAACAAGAAAAAAATAGTTTAATGGAACAAATGTTAGATTTGGAGGTGGAAATTGTGTCTAAAAAACAGGAAATTCACACCAAAAGGTTTGATTTTGAAGACGTCGAGTCAAAGAAACCGACTCCAATGCAATTAGAAAATAGGGCATTGCACGCAAAGGTAAAAAATCTAGAAAATGTAAAGCAGGGGTTAGATAAAGCAATTGAAAACTTCAATATTCAGATAGAAACTTTAACAAAATCATTAGCAGAGGCAATGGATGAACTAGACCTATTAAAAGCCAATAATATCGACCAAGTTTTAGCTGATTTGCGAGCAGAGAGATTTGAAGCTACAATTCTTTTACACGACCTTGAGGGTGCAATTAGATATCTTGCCAGAAGTGCAATAGATAAAAAGCCAAAAAATTTATCAGCAAAAATGACTAAAATTGTAAAAACTATTCAAGCACAGACATATCCTCAAGATCAAGAGCTGCCAGATATTTTAAAACAGTTCACAGGTAGAAGTATTCGTTCAAAAGATGTTATCCTTGTATTGCAGAAAGGTGCACATTGTTTGCAAGGTCTTCTAAAGCTTGAATTTGGCGGTAGTAGTGGTAATACTGAAGCTGTCAGTTCTGGCCCATCAAAAAATTTAAGAGGAAGCTTACGCGTAGCTCGCATTGGAGGAGGCGGTCGGTCGCAACCTGGGGCATTAGGAAAAATTGAGCCAAAAAATATGGGAGTTGTATATCAGATGAGACACAAATTAGCAGAAAAAAATAGGGAAATGGCATTGTTGAAAGAGGAGTTGGAATCTCAATATCAACAAAAACATGGTTATGGCGAATTAGAGCATACGGAAAAACGTATGAGGACTGACAAACATTTAAAACAAAAAATAGTTGCAAATACACTCCACACCATGAAAAATGGATTGATGCTAGGGCGGGTATCGACAAGATTGGAAGCACTTGGAGGCGATGACCCTGAAAATAAAGAGATGAAGGCATTGATGCACCATCAATCAAAACTAGAATCGTACAACGATAAATTAGAATCGGAGACACAAGAAATTGAAAAACAACGGCAAAGAAATTTATTATTTGCCTTATCGGCTCTTGAACGAGTGCAGTTAGCAGCTGAAAATATTATTGGTAAAATGCCTTCGAATGAAGTTATCGAAGAAATATTTAAAGTAAGAGAAGAGATTAAAGTTCGCTTGGATATGCAATACGCCTCTGATAAACTGCCACTTATCTCGGGTCATGGATATCCTCAATTAAAAATGGAAGAACCAAAGAAAAGACAAACTAAAAGTAAGAAGGTAAAAAATAAAAAATCCCCATTCGGTTCATCCGCACCAAGAAAGAGTCAATTTGACAAATCAATGGCAAAAGCAAAAATTGTAGATGGAAAATCTTACGACGAAGGTAACGCCAGCTTATTTATAGGTACAGTTGACCCCTCACGGTTGAGCACGTTCATACAGAAATCAAAAAGTGCTACACAATTGCGTAACGGCATATCTCCAGTGGCCCAGAGAGTAACATCACCTAATTCTCCGCCATGGTTTCCATCAAAAAACATTATGCTAGTGTAGTCGTGAAAAAATACGATTCGTAATCCGTTGTGTAATATTTTATATTCGTGTTCACTAAAAAATAAAAATGATGTGCGCAACAAAAAGTTTAAAAAAAATATTATATACCAGTACGCAAAGCATATTTTTGTACTTATTTTACAAATATACACTTCACGTTGTATAAAAAATACTACGGGGTACGCTCGTAAAGTATTCTGTAAGTTATGATATGTACACCCTCAGCCTTTTTACTTTACTTCCTCATCATCAATAAAAGTTCGCTTCAATAGAAAATTTCCACTCCCGCAAAACAATGATAAAAATGCTACACCGCACGAAGCAGCAGTACAAACAACGATCCAAGTAGGTTCAATTGCAATTCCTATTGATGGTAGCAATAAAAATAGCAACCCCCCAACGTTATTGAATAGCGTTAAAAGCGTTGTTGTTAACCCTTCTGCGACTGGGAACACAACATCTACACTTAGTTCAAAAAATAGGGGCGGGGTACCATTGATTAGGACACCGCCAAAAATGCATAAAACATAAATCCCATTAATACCAATTTTTTCAATTTGTCCTGGTACAATTACAAAGACACTAAACAAAACGTATAATAAAGTTGCAAGCAATGATATGATAAGTAGTATATTCAGCTTTATATTAATATTTTTGCTCGAACGTTCTTCTTGATTTACTTTATTATTATTCATCATATCACTTAAAAACGAAAATAGCAACCCAGATAAGTTGCCGCTCACATTTGAGTAAAATCCAATCCACGAGGCGGTCAATTGTGGATTTTTAATAATATTTCGAGGAATCTTTTCCATTATCAGACAATAAAGTGGACCCCATCCTGCATAAATTCCTGTCATGACACCATATGCGAATCCCAAACTAATAAATGATTTGTTCAGAAACAGTTGTTTAAACCCATTAATGTTCTGCGTTCGTTTCATAGTTGAAGACCTACTAGGTGCATTTAATGGTTTATTTGGTAAATATATAAATATCATGACCATGCATATTGAAGATAGTATAAATGCAACCCATAAATATTTTTTAACATCATCAATTGTGCCATTTTCTGGTACCATTATTGGACCTAATAAATACGATAATGAAACGCCCGCCATATTCGCAATCACAAAGATAGATGTTGATATTGTTCGTAAATTTTTTGGGAAGAAGGTTGAGGAGATACTGAAGTAGTTTATGATGAAAAGTTAGAGGCTGCATATAAGTGTATACATTATGGTTATTCTCCACAAAGTCATAGGAAAGAGCCATCAACTTACGTGGTACCTGCTGACATAGCAAATGGCCCCGCTAATCCATTTAGCGCTTGAGATACGTGTGTAATGAGAAGGCAAGCAAAACTATCATCTACAATTATCAGCTTAATTGCACAAGCAATAAATATCAATAAAATTGATATTATTGAACTTGTTCTTAATCCAGATTTATCTAATAAAATTGCAGTGGGATAGAATGCAAAAACGTACGCAATAGGCCCCCAATTCCCTAAAAATGCAATTGTTGCATCATTCCATCCAAAAACGCTGGATTTTTTAATGGCAATTGATACAGGTCCATATGTATTCCATATCCATCCTTGTAAAAATGCTATGTATGATGTACAAAACAAAACATAATATTTTAGAAGTGGCGAAGATTTAGCATTTATTTGAATATGAGGATCGCGTCTATCGGGCAATAAATACTCAGACTTTGCGTCCTTTTGTTCCATACTATTAATTTGGAAATATCCTTGTTTGCCAAGATTCCAGTTACATTTTTTGCTTTTTATTTCTTGATGATGTCTTGGATTGGATGAATGTTAATGTAGAAGATGAAACTAAAAATAAAAACTATTATTATTATTATTTATTAATTATTATTATTTATAATAATAATATAAATTATTTATTTTACCAGGTATTTTATTATTATTATATTTATTTTTTTTATCATTATTCCTTAAGGTATTATATACTCGAGTCTATTATTCGTACGCTTCGCTCCTCAAGAGTGAAGTGCACGAATAATAACGAGGGGACCGTGTAGGTATTATAGTGCTATAATTATTCTATTATTATTATTATTTTTTTTTATTATACGAGTAGTACTGGTACAACACCGCATATTATTATTTTTTTATTCTATTATTCTAATAATAGTACTTTAACTTCATAGGCTATATTGAACTCGGGAAATTATTATTAAGGTAAATTAAAACTGAAAAAAACTGAAGCTAGATCCTCTATCTATAGTAGTATGCCCGTATGCATAATACAATTTATTTCTAGACTTTCAACTCCGACGTACAATAGCACAATACGACGACGACTAACTTAAACTACCACCATGCCCTAAGGCATGGTGGCACTCTGGTACTGTAGTTTATTTATTCGCTTTCAACTTTTACTGTTTACTTTACCTTTTGCTCTTTGACCAGCCTGGCCAACTTGAAGAGAGAGCTGTACTGAAAAAGACTGCATGCTATAACTAATACGTTACTCTGTCTGGTTACATAGAATCCTGTTTCTAATAGGAATACGTAGCATAGCACGAATTAAAGTAGAATAGACACAGGCATAGCTCTTGAAATTATTATTAATTACTATGTAATATAAATAATTTTTTATTATTATTCTCACAATTCATTATTAGCTATATTATTATCATATATTATTCTTACTAAACACTAACACATACATCGATCGTCTACTATTGTTATACTCCCCTTTGTTTCTCTGCCCATATCTCGGCTGCTCAATTTTTGCCCTTGTTGTGGAATCAGTGCAACACAACCAAGCACACAGAGCCCGTTCATTTTATTCTCTCTACAAATTCATTATTGTAAATAGCTATAGAAAGAAAAGATGGAAAAAAGAAAAATAAGAAGGAATTCATCCACTGATGAAAGAAAATTAATTTTGTTTCGTTTAGAAAAATTAGAAGATGCCATAAGTAAAGAAAAAGAAGCTGTTAACAAGTCCAAATATGAAGCAAAAGTTCTTCGCGCTAAAATACATCGAAGGGAACGAGACAGAAAACAAGCAGAGTGGAAAAATACTCATCCTCTTGTTTATCAAACTATAAGAATGAACGATAATACCCCATCTAGTTCATATTTATCTGTTGCGTCTTCATCAATAAACTCTTCAAGGTCGTCCTCTTCCAGGTTGACAAATACTGGCAGAGCATCTCTGGAGGGTTTACCTATAACACCAGTTCAAACTAGACGAAAACAATCTAAATCACAATATATTACATCCGTACCTAAAATCAATTACACCCCGTACCAATTCCAAAATGGCACGACAAAATCTCCACCTGCTACCCAAAGGACAGAATCAGCGTGGTTGCACGAGCCTAAACATGGAAGGAAAAAAACAATTATTACAACTATTCCAGACTTACAATTTGGTTGTACATCTATTAGACGTGCTGACGGACCGGGATTTCAGCCTATTAGTGCTAGACGGCATGCAACTGAAATTACATTGTGCGTAGATTTCGTAGTTAATCCTACTCCAGCTATGATACCAATTGGAGCCACTTTTCACAAAACATTAACCCCATTGGTTAAAGATCGCGAAGTTGCATTTACAAATACTTTACCATGGAGAAAATCGGCTAAAGAGTTGAAAAATGAGCCGAAGTTTGTGACATGGAAATAAGGAATTAAGATATTTTAAGAATAAAGTTTGATGTGCATTTCGATGAAGGTAAATACATGGTATCAACGCGCAGTGTTTGATGAAATATTGACATCTCGTAGTAAAAGAAAATATAAAATAAACTTTTTTATAAAAATATATAACAGGGAGTAAAATTTTATTAAATAAATGAGAGTAAGAATTAATTAGAATTAATTTTTATATATAAATATAAGCTTACGAGTATTTTTTAAAATAATAAATATTTATGCAATAAAAATTAACTTACGAGTATATACACGGAGATATGATATTTTAACGTACATGTTGAGTAAGAAGATAAGATAAATATATACATATACTCGGTGTATTATAATAACAGACATTATTTACAGGGAGTAAAATTTTATTAAATAAATGAGTAAGAATTAATTATATTAATACTGTTGGTAAAAATATAATACCTATGTGCCTGAACACATTATTCGGAATATGACGACGATTGCAAAAATATACGATACAACTGTATTTCCCACTGGTCAACATTTCTCTTTAAAAAATTATCAGCTGAATTTGGAGCATTTGCAAGAATAGCAGAACGCACAGTTTCATTATGTATACCAATTTTCAAAGCTTTTGCTACCTCATTTGGATTTTCGTATTCCTTCACAAGCAAACCATTGTAGCCATGTTTTATATATTCATTCATGGGCGCAATGTCTGAAGTAATAACTACGGAGCCCCCTGTTGCCAGTGCTTCTATAAAAACAATACCAAATCCTTCCCAACGCGATATGGTTGCAAAAACATTTGAAATCGAATGGTAATAAGGAATCTCAGAATTCTCGACACTGTCAACCAAATAAATTTGCGATGCAACATTTAAATTATTAGCTAATTTCAAAATGGGATCTTTTTCTCCTCTACCAATCATAATTAATACATACTCTTTTCCCATTATTGCTAATGCCTTAATTAATGTATCCCAATTTTTCTGTTCTTTTCTTCTACCAATGAACAATATCCGATATTTCCCCGGATATTGCCCCCGTAAATTTGTCAACCTTTCATTATACTCGTCATCGTGTAGATTATTATGATTTACCAATTTATTTGGATAAAACACTTTTTCATCCACACGGTTGGAAAACATATAGATTTTTGATTCAATAGCAACTTCATCAATGCCATTTGATAATAATTTCGATTTTACTAAGTCGGCAACTGCACGACTTACGGGTAGAATAAAATCAGCATTAGCAACACTGTCGTGCAGGACATCCTTGTTTGTATCATGGATACTAACGATAACTGGCACACCAGGTACTTTTCCAAAGGTTGCCATATCACATGGCCAATAACCGCCATATGCACGTACAAGATGAATATTTAATTCCCTTATTCTAGTTGGCAGTTGATGCGGCTGGGTAGGGATAACACGCATTCCATATTCGTGCCTTTCCTCAACTTCCAACGGAGACAACAAAAATACCTCATCAAAGAAGTGCAACGGATTGTAATAATCTTCCAACCAATTTGCGTAGCCCCCGGCCTCATATGCTTCTAATGGATCTGATGGGATTACAGCCAAACGATATGGCCTTTTAATATTAAATCCCGCGATTTTAAACGCAAGGTTATTTTTTATACAATTAATGCTGCTGGACGCAGTGTCCGTTGCACGTTCAATGCCCTCACAAAACTTTTTATACCCATTATCATCAATAAATTGTATGCCATATGCACCTAAAAGTTTTCGTTCGCGTTTATACGAGTTTTCATGAAATATAGATTGGTCGTCTTCCAAAAACAATGTCGATGCGTGATCGCTTATGTTATTTTGCTTATTGAAACGCTTCGAAATTATATCAATTTTTCCCAACAAATTGTCATTTAATTTCACATCATTATCATCCAACAATTCTTTCATTATATTGAATTCTTGATATGCAACATTCCATTCTCCATTCCCTAAATGAAGAAGCATTTTGTTGAAGCGACCTTCATGAAGACCAGGAACAAACTTTATAGAATTTCCATAGAAAAACGGTAATAATTGCCTAAGCGCGGTTCTTACACCACCATCTGGACCCGGCATATCACTACTAATTATTGTCCCAAGTCGATAAAACACACTACCTAAAGTTTGATTCAAATTGTAATTTAATCTTATAGATGGAAACAACAAAAATGGATTTAATATTGTATGGATGTTGTTATAATTCTTCAACATATGTATAGGCCCTTGGGTCTCTAGATGACGATTATATGTTTTTATAACCATTTCATTTACTTTCTCCATTAATTTTCCAGAGGAACTAAGTTTTTCCCAACTACCATGATTAAATGTATAATTATACAAGGCATTTTGAATCCAGACATTTACATTTGATCCCTCTGTAATTCTAATCCACATTTCATGATCTTCAACCCCACCTAAATTGACATCAAATATTTTCTTTACATTTTTACGCCACATGAAGGCGGCACACCCTTGCCATTGTAAAAATAAGGCATATGGTGCACGATAGTCGTGGGAACTGGTTAAAATTAAATTATTGTATTTATCAACCATATTCCAATCGGAAAAAAAAAAGTTACTTTCTGGATACTCAATAGATGCTTCATAAAAATATTCCAAAAAGTTTGGTTCTAAAAAGTTATCACTCGATGTCCAAGTTACCAAAGCAGCCTTGGAACGATTTAAACCTGCATTCAATGCGTTTGGTAAACCACCATTTTTTTTTAAGTATACACCAACAACGCGTTTATCTTTAATCGAAATTTTTCTAATTAATGCTTTTGTATTATCTATCGATCCATCGTCGACGAGCAAAAGCTCAAAATCAATAAAGGTTTGCTGTAAAATAGAATTTACTGCACGTTCAAATTTGCCATGACCAACTACATTATACGCAGGTAAAATTACAGAAATTTTTGGACTACCATTAGAAAATTCAAGACGGCCAATGTTTACAATTTTTTGTGCTAGGAAATGCTGTTTACTTATTTCGACCGTAGTTCCTACCACATAACTTTCAATTCTAAAAAATGTAACGCTCAAAATAAGCCATGCCACAAATATATACACTTTCGATAATCTTGACCACAGTAGTAGTTGACGATGATAGTAATAGAAACATAATTTAGATGACAACATTGTAGATATTTGAAAAATTTTCCTTCAATCGTTTTTTCCGCAACGCTTCAATTTGTGTGAGAGTAGTAATGTGTGATTTTCTGATGATGGACATGTTGCTGTTAAATGTGACCAACAAACATAAAACAGCATAAACAATTAGACACAAAGTGATGAAAGATTCAAATTTTTCTACACTACTACTACTACTACTACTACTATTATTCATCAATAGTGCTATTATTTTAATTTATTCTATAATAATACATAGTAGTAGTAGTAATAAAAAAAAATGAAACAATTCACATTATCATACGCCTATCAATCAATGGATATAAAAATATGTTGTTAAAAAAAAAAATAAAAAAATGTGATGATAGACACTACTCTACTACTACTACTACTACTACTACTACTTAAATCTTAAATCTTAAATAATATTAATAGTATACTAACCTTGATACGTACGGAGTAATTATAATGCAGATATATAATTTATTATTTTATTATTATTATTATAATTATTATTAATTATTATTATTATAATAATTAGGAATATTTATTATTAGTTATTTATATTATTATTATTATTATTATTATTACACAAGATTTACCTACTGAATTGAACAATTTCTTTGCAGATGAAGAATTAAGTCTAAGTTATTATACAAATCAAAAACCGGAAGAGATCGACTAATCTTCTAGTACTAAATTCAATTTATTTGCCGCTCTTGTTGTTAATTTCGGCATTTTATCCCTTCTACCGCCATTTTTGAAGCATAGTTCCTTCTTGCATTTATATTAGTTGATATGGCAGCAGCACTCCTTGCGAAGTCGTTTTTGAATTTTTCTGAATATGTTGCTAGTAAAGGCAGTTTAGGACCTTTAATTTATATTCCTTTCCTTGGAACGGTAATATGTTTCTCGCTGTAAGTTTACGCCCCTATTCCTCAGAATTCAACTCGATCATATCACTAACATATGACTCTCTCTTCATACGCTATGCTTCACAGCCCGTGTACACCTTTAGAAATGGTCCCAGGTTTTTTGTTTGGTATAACTACTGGAACAATCGTATCAGTTTCTGGCAAAATGCTAGGTAACGCAATAGCAATTTATGTCGTGCGAAAATATTTTAAAGATTGGGCAAATGAATATTTATGCCAATTCAAAACATTCCGTGTTGTCGAAGTATTAGTACGCAAAGGCGGTCTGTGGCCCATATTGTTGGTAAGATTGATGTGGATGCCTGCTGCAATCAAAAACTATGGTCTAGCTGTTCTAGATGTACCGATTTCTCGTATACTGTTTTGTGCATTTATTACGGCTATTCCATTCGCAATAATTTGGAATTATATAGGCCACAGTTGTAAAAATTTATTAGAGATTTTTGATGGACGCCAAAGTAATAAGATTTCAAATATAATTCCAAGCGAATATAAACTTCCGTTTTTTTTAATAAGTTGTATAGCAACTATTTATATAATTTATCACGGTAGAAAAGAATGGAAAGAAGCTGTGAAACAAGTATATTTGGAAGATGAGAAGAAGAAAAATAGTAAAAAATACGAGTAATAAAAACTTTATATTACGTGTACATAATAAATTCTTACTCATTAATTATAAATAAAATTTTATATAAGATATATATATGTATGAATATGTACATATATATTTAGTATTCACTATATACCTTTGTTAGAAAATATTTTATAATTCATCTTTTTTATCATCATTATTACCCGTCCCAACAATATGAATTTTGGAAGGATCAGAACTTTCTTCTTTTAAATACGACAAAAATCCATCTAATGTTCTTGAACCTTCATACGTTAATGGATCACCGCCAGCTGATTTGTATAATTTAATAGTTGGAAATCCGCTGACATCAAGCTTCTCGTGTTCATTAGCAGTAGCATCCATTTTTGCTATTGTAATAGATTCAACATCACTCAATGTCTCTCCCAACTCTTCCCAAACTGGAGTTAATCTTTTACAATGACCACACCACGGTGCATAAAATTCAATAAAAACATCTTTACCAGAATTAAGAACTACGTCATCGAAATTTTTACCCACTACTATTGTTACTGGGCCATTATTATCGTGAGGTATTTCTTGTGATTTTAGATCTGCCTTTAACTTTCCATTTGTATAATCAGTGTAGGCCATATCAAATGTACCCGGTGATTCAATATCACCCAATATTACATATTTACGCATGGCAGTGCTACCATCACCCATATTAATTAGACGAGCGGTTGGCAAGTCAGATGGACCAATACCAAAAAATTCCATGATACGCTCTTGATCTGGATACACACTTACAAAAAGCATTTTGCCTTCAAGTCTTGATGCCGAGCTACGCATTGCCATTTTGACAGTTTCACTTTCATCTTCATTTTTCATAAATACTAAAATATGGGTTTTGATTTTACCACCAAATATTTTAGTTGCAGTTTCTTGATTGAACTCTACAATTAATGGCATACTCTTTGATTCGACCCATTCTGAAATCTTTGTGAAGTCAGATTTATCATATATAACATCGCCATTGTCAAAGCTACGAAACAAAATGATGCCAGGTTTGTAAGTTGGCATTTCGTATGGAGTCGCTAGATTTTTTGGCGCAATACCAAATGGGATTTCTTCGTTTGATTCTGCAGCTTCTTGAAATTCATCGTATCCAGCATCACCTTTATCAAAGAAACCAACCACAACAACATCATTGGTTGTTTTAAACGCATCAATATCAACAACCGTGTTTAAGCTTTTAGAAGGCGGCCCAATACGCTTTTTTACCCATTCTACAATTGTACCTTCAGTTCTACCTCCTGCATAATCGTATTCTTTTCCATGTTTAAAAAATTTTAATGTTGGAAAACCACGTACACGAAAACGCGTTCCTAATTCTTCCTCTGCTGTTGCATCAACCTTTGCAAAAGTAACCGCAGGAGTATGATCTTGTAACACTTGCGCTGCTTTCTCATACTCGGGTGCCAACGCTTTGCAATGACCGCACCAAGGAGCATAAAATTCCACCAATACATATGGATGTTTGTCAATAGCATCGTTAAATGTGTCTTTAGTCAGTTTGATGACCGTTGCATCTTCCACACCTTTAACTCCACGAATGCAGCAAATTACAATATGAACTAATACGATACATACTAAAGAAAGCGGCGCCATAGTTTATATATTATTATTATTATTAAAGCACAATATTATTTATCAATATGCAATTAATTACGTAATTTAAAGAACAAAACGAAATGAAGATAGGATGCGATCAAATACTTATGTGTATATTTAAAAATACTTGTATGTAGTTGTATTACCTTTTTTAATATTCAACGAATTTCTGCGTCATTCAATAATACGTATAGACGGCCAACAACACTTGATATCCATCCATCAATCACATCTCATTATTATTATCCCCACCACTTATACTACTGTACCACTACACTATATTAATAACACTATATCCTGCCTTCTAAAGCCAATTTATTTATAAAGTATCATTATTAAAAATTGGTTACGCGTACTCACTCATTATTATCTTCTGCTCTTTATTTTCTCCAGTCCAGTGCTATGCTCTTGCTACAATGGTATTCCTATGGTAAATTTATACATACTATATATACAGAAAATTTTTTCAAATTGACAACAATCTCATGTTGTTAATTTAAATGTTAATCACGCTGATGTGGTCTAGTGGTATGATACTCTCTTAGGGTGGGAGTGGTCCCGGTTTCGATTACCGGCATCGGCCAAAAAATTAACATGACTTTTGACTTTTTGTTTGTAGGAGATACAAGACAAATTTTGTTGTTGTATTTTTTATTAATGAAATTTTAATAATAATAAAAAATAATTATTTATTAAATAATCATAATTACTTCAACTTACAGCGGTATTTCAATTTTTACACTCACAACTCAAGAATCGTCTCTCACTTGTTTCGTCCGCCCTCCAACTTGTATATTCTACGTTTCTCCACTTTCTATTTCTTCCAAACGATTTTCATATATTGCTCTTACTTTACCACTATATGCCCCCCCATCATATATTTCAAGAGCTTCTTCCAGTGCAGCTATGTTAGTCGCTGATTTCATGTACATTTTCGCTAGTCTATATAAATACATATCGATATCCTGCTCCACATTAGATAATAATTTCTTTAATAAGGGAATTTGAGAAACTGCTATTACTCCTTCTATTTTCACGCTCATTGGACATTTCGTTAATTTTGGCAATCTGGCTTTGATACGTTCATGTCGGCAAAGTTTAATTGCAGCACTTGTTGGATCTGATTCAATATGAATTTTTACACGTTCCTCTTGCCCCCAAGCATTTCCAAAAACAGGCATGTAAACGGTTTTATCAGATTCCTTATCTACACTATCATCCGCATGACGTTTTTCAATTAAACTGCTAAGAAATCCGTTTTTTATTTTTTCAAAATTTTCTACTGCTATGGATGTTGATTCTTGCAAATAATCATCGAACTTATGTACCGCTTCATACAAGTTTTGATTTTTACCTTCTCCACTATCATCGTTATTTTTTTTTATAAGTCTTTTGATAGCTAGCTTCAGTTTAGTATTTGATTTTGTAGCTTGAATAGCATTTATAACTTTCCTACGTCTTTGCGTATCAAATAACTCTTGTTTTGTTTGTAAATCTTGGCAAATTTTAATTACTGGATTAAAATTGTGTGAGCTTGTCCAACTTCCAAATCCCTTTAGTGGAACATCTATTTCATTATTGTGACGACAAAAATACAGGTTTTCCCCTAATAATTCAATTATCCACCCATCGACATCGTTTTTAGTACCAGATGATAATATGACATGATGTGAATTTCTATATGCAACTTTAGTATTGAAGATTGTATCTTCTTTTGCATTTATAGCACTGCGCAATCGTTTTAAAAATGGGTAGTAGCCACCATTTACATATTCTTCCTTGGCACCAGATATACTCAATACAATACTTTGTTCACTGGCAACTTGTTTAATTTCATCTTTATGTTTTTTCGCAACAAGAGTCTTTTTAGCAAATAATTTGAACATACCACCTTTTACCTTTTTCTTCTTTTCTCCATTCGGATCTTTTACATTTCGTACCACTACTTTATTTTTATTGTTTCTATTTTGTTGCGCATCACGGTGGCCGTATGTAGTATTTAAAGCTCCACGGAGGCTTCCGACTTTCACTCCTTGCATTAAAATGTCTGCTTCAAACGTATACGGGCCACTATATTTAAAGGATGAAGCGAGGTTGACAATAGCAGTACCGCATGACGTGTCCTCACTTATACCATTTTGATGCATCAATGTTATTGCCATATTTTGATACTGCAAAACCTTTTCATCAATACCGGCATACTGCGCTTCTACTTTAAATGTTATTGTTGGCAGTTGGTTTGCACTCCAAGTTTTATTCAATTCGCCATATTTAGAAAAGTGTGATCGATTATTTACACTTGCTACCATCCACACACCACTAAATGAAAGATAAATTGAACCCTCAGATGCTTTCGATCCCTCTAATACATTCAATTCTATTGATTTTAGTCCTATGCTTGGAAGTTGATCTTTGTGGACTTTTAGAGCTCTTAGCTTCATGCACAGGTCCTTTATACTATGAATTGGTATGAACAATGCGGCCGTTACAGGCTGTGTAAATTTGAATTTAGCACTTGGCGGTAAGATTGGGCAATAGGTTTTACTACCTGCTTTAGTATGGATTACCAAAGGCTTTATATCACACCCTTTTGTTGCTTTATAAAACAATCGATCTGTGTAGCCTAAAAAATATTCAGAGCTTCTTTTATAATTCTTAGTTGGCGCAAAGTTAACTTTCATTTCCTTAAAATAACTTAAAAGCCTATAGTCGTTTTGCATATTTAATATTGGATCACTTTTGAATAAATCCTCCCATTTTTTTTTCTTTAATGCATTGGTTACTTTTCCCTCATATATATTTAGATATGCATCAAAATTTCCTAAGATAATAGAGGCATTTGAGTCTGACATATAATCAACCCCGTCGCATAGCTTATCGTTAAACCATTTATGCAATAGCTTCAAACTCTCCGCCCACTTACTTGATTTTACATTTACATTAGTAATACATATAGTAGTACCGTCAAGTTTAAATTTGATTAAACACGCTTCCGTTTTACCCTCATTTAATGAAACTCCACATTTTACTACACTTCGTGTATCAACGTAACTTTGAATATCCTTTTTCATATATAATAGTAGTGCAGTAGAGCCCTCCACAACAAAACCTTCATCGCCCTGGAATAGCTCAACGTTTCTGCCAGCTTGATTAAAATGTATATCTAATCTTAATTTATAATAATTCATACTAGCATTTGCATGGGGGATGTTTTGTAAAGCTATGACAAAAATATTAAAGTCATTCGCTTCGCTGCCAGGCACAGTTTGCGGCAGCAAGTTTGGTATTTCCTCCAGCTTCGTTTCAAATACGTTAAACGTTACAAAATAGCATTTCGCTTCAACTAGTGGATCTATAGATGCATTTGACATATTATTTCTATTGTTCGCCTTTTTGTTGTCGTTTGTTACACTATGGATATGATATAAAGAAGCGCAAAATTATTTGCGGTTTCTAGTTACAAAGTCATTCGATAATTGGAGTAACTAAAAAATTGAGCATTATAACATTATTGTTGGGCATCACATTTTTTTAATTATTATTTAATAATAATTATTTATAATAATAATAATAATAATAATAATTTATTTATTAGCGCATTAGAGTCGATTTATTTATTCTTCGTCCAGGGGAAAAAAAAAAATATTTTTTCACCATCTCATCAAATCAGACCCTTAGCATGGGAATAGCATTAAAAACCATCACATA
>JACKZZ010009015.1_pt1 | contig 18263 bp, 24 predicted proteins | sample 8027871 | NCBI WGS metagenome assembly JACKZZ01 (sample SAMN15724774, study PRJNA655200) | protist metagenome | isolation source: fluorescence activated cell sorting (FACS) single amplified genomes of... | place: USA: West Boothbay Harbor, Gulf of Maine | collected 2000-07-19
GTAAAGATATAAAGAGGCATAATTTGCAATTTAAATTCAATTTGAAAGATTATAAAAAGATAAAATTGAAAAAGGCAGATATATATCGCATAAGAAATAGTGATAAAAAAATGGATAAACTAAAGAATTTATTTGAATTTGTATTGTTAGAGAACGCAAGTAAGTTTTTAGAAAAAAAGAATCCGCATTATTATTATACACTAACACAGTTGATGAGAAACAGTATATCAAATTTAAATATGTTAGTAAATGAATACATACAATTTATTTTAGAACACTATGAAGATAGAATAAAGAAAAGTAATTTAATAAAAAATTCACACGAATATATTGAAAGAAATAACTCTATACTAAAATATAAAGATTTTGAGTTATATCATCATCAAAAATCATTATTATCAATAGCAAATAAACCAGAAAATTCATTAACACAATATATAGCGCCAACGGGAACAGGGAAAACATTAACACCCATAGGTATAAAAAAGAAGGTAGTATTTGTATGTGCTGCCAAACATATAGGACTTCAGTTAGCAAAAGCGTGTATATCATTAGAAATACCAATAGCAGTAGCATTTGGATGTTTAGACCCGGGAGATATAAAATTACATTATTTTGCTGCAGTTGATTTTACAAAAAATAGAAGAACTGGTCATATTTTTAGAGTAGATAATAGTAATGGTTCAAAGGTTCAAATAATTATTTCAGACATTCAATCGTATATACCATCTATGAATTATATGTTGGCATTTAATGAACCCAATGATATAGTGTGGTATTGGGATGAACCAACAATAACATTGGATTATGAGAATCATGAGTTTCATAAAATATTAAAAAAAAATTGGGATAAAAACATTATCCCAAATATAATATTATCGTCAGCGACATTACCATATAAAGAAGATATTATGCCTGTGTTGTTGAATTATAAAAATAAATTTAAGGGCGGTTCAACATATGAAGTAATAAATTATGATTGTAGAAAAACAATACCAATAATAGATGCAAATAGTAATATTGTTGTTCCTCATTTACATTATGATGATTATAATATATTAAAAAGATCAGTAAAACATATAGAGAAGAATAAAACAATATTGAGACATATAGATGTAAAATTGATAACCGAGTTTATATTATATGTAAATAAGAATGATTTGATAAAAGATAGATACAAGATAGATAATTATTTTCAGTCAGTAAAAGAAATAGATATAATAAGTATAAAGTTATATTATTTAAAATTGTTATCAAAAATAAATAGTAAAAATTTTAATAAATATAAAAAAAAGAATTCAAACGACAAAAAACTATTTAGATCTGTTATAAAAATTACAACAGATGATGCGTATACATTAACAGATGGACCAACTATATTTTTAACGAATGATGTAAAAAAAATAGCATTGTTTTATTTAAAGGTAAGTAATATACCAAATAATGAATTAGAAAATATATTGGGATTAATAAGTTACAATGAGGAGTATAAAAAAGAGTTGGAGAAAGTGATGTTCAATGAAAAGGAAAGACTTTCAAAAATGAATGATAAACAATTAAGTAAAGTAGACGGAGATGATTGTAGAGAATTGCAAGAACAGGATAAATTTAATCAAATTGTGAGGTCATTGAAATCCAAAATGAAATTAATAACATTGAATAAAAGATATATTCCTAACAGTAAAGAGCATTTAAATAAGTGGCATAAAAATGATGGAAATAATTATTTTACAAGTGATGTAGACGAAGACACCATGGAAGACATTATACTTTTAAATATGCCAAAAGAATGGAAAATATTATTGATGATGGGGGTAGGTGTATTTCAAGAATACGATGCAAAAAGTCTAGATAAAAAAGAATTAAAAGATATAAAAAAATACAGTGAAATAATGAAAAAATTAGCTGAAAAACAGAAATTATATTTGATTATAGCATCATCAGATTACATTTATGGAACAAATTATCAATTTTGTCATGGCTATTTGAGTAAAGATTTGTTAAATATGACACAAGAGAAAATGATACAGGCATTTGGAAGAATAGGAAGACAATCAACTCAAATGGATTATACAATTAGATTAAGAAATGATGATTTAATTGATAGAATATTATTACCTGAAAAAGATAAAATGGAAGTAATAAATATGAATGCTTTATTTGGATATTAATAATTACATACAAAAAAAATATTTTTTATATATATAAATGTTTTGTAAATTATATACACCATTAGCGTATGCTATGTTTATTTATATAGCAGGTAGTATTTATTATTTGATAATGACTAGAAATATAGGAACGCCATTTAAAAATAGTTTATCAAGAAGACAATTAGAAATTAAAGCAAAAGCAGTTCAACAAAGAAAAACTATTTTTTATACAGGTTGTGGAATTGCATTACTAGCAGCAATATTTTTTAGACCTTTTAAGACGTGTTCTTAATCTTAGATATTTTTCTTACTTGATTTTTTCCAGGTTTATATAAAATCCATTCTTTTTTTGTATTATTTTTCCAGCCATTGAATTTAATGTTATATTTTTTTAAAACTTTTAGATTTCTCATCAAATCTTTAGTACCTTCACAATTATCTGTTATAAATTCACCTTCACAATTATCCTGATCATCATCTAATTGTCTATAACAATCAGGATAAGTGTAATTCCAATACTCTATAATATATTGAAGACTAAGATGGGTTGATTGAAAATCAGTACGATTATATTTTTGTTGTTCAACAATATTACCATAATCAGATACATTATTCAACCATTTAACACGCCATAAAGCTGTTTTTAAATCAAATTCTATTAGATTTTTTTGGAATAGTTTATGATATGTTGGATCAAATGAAAATATTAATTCCCAAATATCTTGTGGAAATAAGTTTTTAAGTCTCATTGTATTGGTTTAATAATATATTGTTAAATCAATTTATATTAATTGATCATAATTCATTCGTCTCAAACATATAGAAATAATAGGTGCCCCAATAAATATTACTATCATTCCAACAATAATAATTCCTGTTAATAAAACAAGCATTATATATTTTAGGATCCAAAAAAAAAAATAAATTGATATTAAATTGAGTATTATTTAAAAACGTAAAAACAAATAACTATAATGTCAAGTATAACAAAACAACAACAATTACTAGGGTTATCTATTGCAAACCTAAAAAAAAAATGCAAGGAATTAAAGGTGCCTTGTTCAGGAAAGAAATCAGTTCTTATAGAACGTATACTATCTCCAGAACAACATCAAAAGAAGGAGAAAAAGAAGAAGAGGTCAGCTTATTATTCACAATATTTTACTGGGAATAACCATGAAGAAGCAGAATTAATTGGTAATTTCCTTACTGAAAATCATTCAGCTAAAATTAAGGCAGGAAACATGCTGGAAAGCGATATTGCGGAAGATATTAAAGAACACGGTATTAATTTTTATAAAGGATTAAATATTGATGATCCTGAAATAAAAACGCCGTGTGCTATTGCTTCTTGTCGTTTTTCAAAAGAAAAGTATGAACAATTTGGATTGAAATGCAAAAATAAGGCCTGTGTGGAAGTTGATTTAGTAGTAATAAAAGACGGCGTATCTTTAGTTGAATTGAAAAATGGTTGCGATTTTGATACAAAAAAAAGTAAGGGGGAAGTTCAAAGTTTGGAAGCAACAAAAATGTTATGTGAAAAACTAGGATACTCTAATGTTTCGGCGAATATTTGCTGTTATGATGCTAAAGAATTATCAGATATGAAACTAAAGACAACTATGGGTCTAGTTAAAACTATATTGTATAGCGGCCTAGCAGAAAAATGTGGATTAAATGGAGTTGAAAGTAGAAATCGTATTAATAAAAAAGTTCAAGGGAGGGCTCATGAAAATAGAGAAAAATTAAAAAATTTTGTAACCTCATTATCTAACTTCTTATAAATAATTAAAACGGATACAATGTATCTTTTTTAATTAATAATTTTTGATAATTAGGTGTTTTGTATTAATTTCATTGCCAACTCTACCAGAATGTAATTTAAATCTATATTTTTTATCATATTCATCAACAATATAATCTTTATATAATTCTTCAATGAATGGAGTTTTCCCAATAATCATTAAACATTTAATTTTTGTTTCTTTGAAACATTTTGCTAGTTTTTTTTGTTCGTCTTTTCCGAATTGACAATAGCCATAATCAGTAAATTCACTATCATACGGGGGGTCTAAAAACATAAAATTATTTTCGTCATCATAATTTTCAAATATATATTCAAAACTTTTATTATGAATTTCTGTATTTTTTAATAATTTTTCATATTCTTTATTTTTTAAATTTTCATAATTATATGTTTTATATCTACCAAATGGTATGTTGAATTTTCCTTTTTTATTATATCTTAACATACCTCTGAAACAAGTTTTTCTTAAATAGTAAAATCTAGAACCATTTTCTAATATATTTTTAGGTTCTATACTTCTAACTTTATAATATTCTTTTTCTTCATTTGGGTGTGATTTCATAAATTCATATATTTTATTACTATTTCCATTTTTAATAGATTGATACAAATCAATTAATTCTTTATGCATGTCGCTAATGGTAGATTTTTTAGGGTTTAAATGAAAGAATACTGCACCTCCCCCAATAAAAGGTTCAAGATATGTTCCTGTAAATTGTGGTATATATTTTGAAAATTTTGGTATTTCATCTTTTTTTCCACCACTCCATTTAAATATAGGTTTTAAATTTATTTTTTTTGTTTCTTCAACGATAGCGGACATTTTATATAATAATACATATTTATTTTAATATCAATTTTTATTACATGCTCTTCCCATTGATAATGGCATAGGTCCAGGATTTTGTATAATAATTATATCTTGTATTTTTGTTTCTCTCAATGTGAGTTCAATTTGATTTTCAATATCACTATCATAATAACTTCCATCAGCAATTCTATTATTTCTAGGACAACACATAATTTTACAACACCCAATACAATCATGAACCAGATGGTTACATCCATCTTTTACATATATATGATAACACGTATCACATTTTTGAAAGAAATAGCATATAAACATACCTATAAAAAGTAGAAAATAAGCCCCGGCATATAATAATGCACCGACCATTAATACTGTCACTCCGACTAACATACTAGAGACCATAACAGTGAAACAACACTCGCAAGGGGTTTTTGGAGGACAACACATTAGTAATTATAATATTAATTATAAAGCAAATGTATTTAAGATTATTTATTATATTTATAAAATGACAAAAACATTGTATGAATATGAGAATATGATTAGAAAATTAGTTAAAGAAGATAATAAAAGTAGTGTTCATTTTAGTTGGGATAGAATGGAAGATTATTGGATGTTTAATTTGGCAACGTGGAACCCAAAACATAAATCGGCATTTTTATTACATACAGTTACATGTCAGGTGTTTAGAGATATAAACGCGTGGAAAGAAATGCATGAATATGTTGTAAATTTAAAAAATGTGATGTCATCAAAAGTTCCACAAAGTGAATACCCAGAACAACATTATCATGTTACTTGGCATGATACCGAAAAAGGGAAAAATATATCTTCATTTTTTTGGGGAAGAAATTTGGGAGAAATATTGCGTAAATTTTATTTTGATAAGGGAGAAGAAACTGTAATTTACAATATGAAATTAATGCCGGCATCATAGTTTTTTTTTTGGAAGTTCGTGAATTTGAGGAGGGTCAGATGAGTTTTTTTTTATGTCATCTCTATGAATAGTATTTTCATTTAACAATAAATATGCGGTATAAATATTATTGCATTTTTTTATGTCATTTCCAGCTTTTTTTTCTTTAATTACGCATTTTTTCCATTCTAGATATTTATGAGAACAATAAAATTTATATGATATACTAGGAATCATATAAATAATAATTATAACTATTATTTAAATCATTTTGTTCTATAATAAACCATTGTTATTACAGATTTTTTAAAATTATATTTTAATTTACTAGTGGTTTTTTTCGGGATTTTAAAATCTTCATCTTTATTTAATAAATGTCGCCATTTTTGTTTTTTTAATCGCGTGTGATTATTTCCATCATAAACATAATCTTCACCATTTATTGTTAATAATCCGCAAATATGTGCTTTGCGATTATAATCGCGAATTCCCACACTATCTAATGTATATTCTAATTTACCAAATTTATAAACTAATCTTTTTCCTATACCCTCAGACGAGTTGTTTTTTTCTGCTTCATTTAGATTTATACATAATATATGTGGTTTATTTTTAATAATTTCATTGGACATTTCTTTACTGGAATTATATATATCTTCATTTTCACCAAATTTATAACCATTTTTTTGTACAGAATCAATACATTTGAGACCCCATCTAACGTCACTAGGTCCTATTTGAACATTTTTAACTTTAAATGTTCCTTCTCCTTCTAATCTAACTTTGAACATTATTGTCATATACAAAAACATTCTTCTAGGACTACCGCTTTTACCGGGTGCGGACATTGATGTATTTGGGTCATATGATACCATTAATTTATAAATATCTTTTATTAAAATATTTGTATTTGCCTTATCTCCATTCATAAATAAACTAGGGTCTTTATGACCAACTAATGACGCAGTTATAAATTTATTTAATTTCCAATATGGTAATCTCATTTTATCTGGTAATTTTTCTTTTTTTCCATTTTTTTTATATATCATTCCTGTAATCATTGCGTGTCTAAAACTTTTAGAGAATTTTCTACCTTTATCGCTTATAAAATAACACATAAAAAATGTATTAAACCAACAATTAGCACGATTTTGTCTAGGACCAATAATATTTCCGCCTTTTATTTTTCTTTTACTTTTTAAATTATCTAATAAATATTTTTCTACTTTTGTATCTTTCCAATTAAAACATTTATTTTTTATTTTTATTTCATCATCTTTACAATCACCAAATAAATCTTTATGTCGTGTTATATCTTTTCTGGTGAATTCTTTATTTATTGTAGGAGAATAGGATCTTTCTTTTGTTATAGTTTTTAAAGTGTTAATTAAATTATTTTTACTTTTTACATCAAAATCTTTCATGTTAAATACTGGAGGTTTATCAAATATTTTTCCTTTTTTTGGGTTTTTTTGTGTTTTTCTCTTTTTTGGTGTTTTTTTCTTTTGAGTTCTTTTTTTTCTATCACGACATTTTTTTGTGGTTGTGTCATATATTTTCTTTCTTTTTTTACATTCTTCTTTTAATTGTTTAATTGTCTTTTTCTTTTTTTTTATAGTTTTTTTTGGTTTTTTCTTTTTTATAGTTTTTTTACATCTGCACTTGTCCTTAATTAATTCATAATTATCTGGACATTTTGGTTTAATAATTGGCATATATAATCTTAAGAGAAATTAATTAAATAGAATTTATATTTAATTAATAATGTGCTCAACTCTTATTAAGTTTCCACTGTGTGATGGAGGTGACTGGTTTTTATTTGTATTAATTTGTTTAACATTGTTAGTTTCGGGAATAGCATTGTTTGTTACTTTATTAGATTTTTATAATGATTATATTAAACCATTAGTGGTTAAAATATATAATAGAATATTTTATAAAAAAGCAATAATAGTTCCAATACCAGAAGCAGTGGAAACAACTCATTTTAATAGTGTAAATTATGTAGCTAGAGATGTAACAGTAGAAGAAGTAATAGTAGTTTAGATTAAACTAGAACCACCACGGAGGCGAAGTACCAAATGAAGAGTGGCTTCTTTTTGAATATTGTAATCGTTTAGAGTTCTACCATCTTCCAATTGCTTACCAGCGAAGATGAGTCTTTGTTGATCGGGAGGAATTCCTTCTTTATCCTGGATTTTTTGTTTAATATTTTCTATGGTATCGCTGGGCTCTACGTCAAGGGTGATCGTTTTTCCTGTCAAAGTCTTTACAAAAATTTGCATATACATTGATAGTTGGTTTTTTTTTAAATTGTTTTGAAATATATTAATCCCAACCAGTCCAATATTCATTTATTAAGTAATTAACATCTTTAGATATTATGTTAGTTTCTTTTTGTATTTCAAGAAATAATTCAATTTTTTCGTGTTGTTTTTTGAATTCATTATCAATAAATTCACCTTTTGGGATAGTTCCTATCATAGTTTTATGTTCCATAATTTCTGTTCCTAGTTTTCCTAATTGTTTATAATTTCTAATAATTCTTGAAAAAGACATATAATATATAACTTGTCGTGTTTTTAAATAATTTATATAAATAAATTATTTAATTAAAGATATACTTATCCAAAAGGAAAGTAAAATTATTTAATTGGAATATGCAAGCCCGCCCATACCACTCATGACACGAAGGACATTGTAGTTGGTGGCATAAACGCGAACCTTGGCGGTGGCACTGGAGCCGATGGCGGCAGCAGAAACAACCAATTGTAAGGTAGCGTTATCAATTCTGGAGAAATTACAGGTTCCAGATGGCTGGTGTTCTTCAGGGCGAAGACTGAAGGAGTAAACATTGATACCAGTGTCTGGAGTGCGAGTGTGATGTTGGAATGGTTGAACTAAGTCAAAGTAGGTTCCTTCACGCTCACTGAAACGGTCTTGACCGTTAAGTTGTAATTTAGCAGTTACAACTGGATTTTCACCCCAACAGTGCATGGTAAGAGCAGTTTCGGCCAATACGAATGCGCCAGCATCGGAGACACCATTGTTACCACCAACACTGGTTGGGAAGGCAGCGGCTTCATTCGGTTGTACTCCGGGATTATCAACAGCTCCAGTGGAGTTAACACCGGCATCTTTGAATAAGCCATCGCTAATAACACCGGTGTTACCTAGGTTACCACCATCACCGTTCAACAAGTTAGCACGGGAACTGAAAGCGCGGATACTGTTTGGAAGAGCATCAACAGCGTCAGTGTAGTTAAATGGCTGAGCACCCAATGCCGCGTTAAGAGTGTTACCGGTGACGAAGGAGTCACAGTAACTAACATTAGAATCGGGCTGAACAACCCAGATAAGTTCTTTACATGGATGATTGAAGTTCAATTTAACTTTGTTGGAAGAGGAACCGATAGATTCATCACCAGTGAATTGAAGTTGTTCAATCAAATATTCATGTGGGTTTTGTGCCATGCGTCTTCGTTCATCGGTATCAAGGAAGATGTAATCAACATACAATGAAGCAGCAACCAATGATTTGGAGTAAGCGGAGGTTGCTTTAACCGTTTCGCCAGTGCTTGCTGCGATTTTATCAACAGCGAACAAACATTCATCCATAGGACGCAATTCAATGTTGATTTTTACTTCGTGGTATTGAAGAGCAATCAATGGAAGAGCAAGACCTGGATTACGGCAGAACCAGAATTGAAGAGGAACATAAAGAGTAGTTTCTGGAAGAGCGTTTCTAGGAGCACATACAGCTTCAGGAACGCCAGCAGCCCCACAAGCAGTTGCTACATCAGCAAAAGCAGGGTCAGTCAAATAAGTCAATTGAGTAGTGTTACCAATCATTGCGTTGTAACCTTTTTCTTGTTCAGAAGTCAAGGTCAATTGGTTCCAGATGTGCATCCAGTCACCGTATTGACGGTCAATTCTTTGACCTCCAATTTCTACTTCAACCATAGAGATCATTTGCTCACCTGGACAATCCAACCAACGAGCATAACATACATCATTGACAGCTCCGTCGTTTTTGTTGATTTCAGGAAGAGTTACTTGTAAATAGGTTCTGTATGCAAGATCACCATTTCTGGAGATAGTGCATTGAACACGACGACCGAAGTCAGCTTGGCCGTTAAAAGTTTGTTCAATAGATTCCATTGCGAAGTTAGTGTGTCTTCTGTAGGTCACCTTCCAGAAAGTAATCTGGGGATTCCCCGTTAAATAGACGTCTTGTGCGCCGTAAGCTACTAGTTGCATTAAACCACCACCCATAGTTATACTATTGCTAAAGAAAAAAAAAATTTGATAAATGAATTAATTATTGATTAATTCATTAATTTATTTTATTGATATCCAGATTTTCAGTCATAAATTTTTTCAGGTAATCGTCCAAATATACCTCCTTTTTACCTCTATGGTTTTTTATAAAAATATATTTATTTTCTTTCTTTTTTACCGTCCAACCATCCTCTAAAGCATTATATATTAAAGCCATTTTTTGAATAGTTAAATAATTGAAATTTTTTACATCATTCGTATTTGAAATAATATCCATATATTTTAAATAGATGTTCTAATATGAATTATTACGAATAATTTAAACTTTATTACAATATTTTAGTTTAAAAATTAATAATTAATATAAATTATATGCCAAATTTCAAACCGAAAGCTAATAAAAAAATAAAAATAAATTCAAAAGCCGTTGTTACTGTTGATACAAAGCATAATGAAAAGATGAATGAATTTTTTGATATTAGTAATACTATTTTACCACATTTACTAAAAACACAAAAAAAATTAAAACATATTATGAAAAATAGCAAAAATTTGGATGAAATTCTTGAAATTAAAGATAAATTAAAAGATTTGAAAATTGAAATTAAAAAAAAGAGAAAAGGCAAGAAAATATATTTATTAGAAAATTCCAAATATATATTTGAATATTTTGAAAAAAAGAAAAATGTTAGTACAGGAAAATCTAATAAAACCACCGTTTTACATTCATTTTTTGACAAAAAAAAAGATGTAACACTTGATGTCAAAAGTGACGAAACAACAAATATTAATAAATACTTGATAAATATTAATGAAAAATTTTTAGATATTAATAATTATATTGTTAATTATGAAAAATGTAATAATTGTTCCGGTGAATTAATATCAGTAGAACATGAAGGATTAATGATTTGTAATAAATGTGGAAGACAATTTCAATTCCTCATTGAACACGAAAAACCTAGCTATAAAGAACCCCCAAAAGAAGTTTGTTTTTATGCTTATAAAAGAATTAATCATTTTCGGGAAATTCTTGCTCAATTTCAAGCAAAAGAAACAACACAAATTCCTCAAGAAGTTCTTGATAATATTAAACACCAAATTAAAAAAGAAAGAATAACGCTGAAACACATGTCAAATAAAAAAGCTAAAGATATACTTAAAAAACTAGGTTATAATAAATATTATGAACATATACCATTCATTAAAGATAAATTAGGTATTAAACCACCAGTTATGTCTCCAGAATTAGAAGATACATTGTGTAATTTATTTATGGAAATACAAAAACCATATTCTAATCATTGTCCAGATGACCGTGTTAATTTTTTGAACTATTATTATGTTTTATATAAAATGTGCGAACTATTGGGCGAAACACAATTTTTACCATTTTTTCCAATGCTGAAAGATCCTGTAAAAAGAATAGAACAGGATGAAATTTGGAAAAAAATTTGTCAAGAATTGCGATGGGAGTTTATACCAACTATTTAAATATTAAAATTTTTCATTCATTAATGCAACTGTAACATCTTCGGTCTTATTAATTGCTAATACACCTTTAATGCGTCTATTAATTTCAGGAAAAGGAATATTAATAATTATTCTTTCCCCCTCACTTATATATTCTTTAAATTTCATATATAACTTTTTTACTGGTTCATAAGAAGGTTTTAATTTAAATTCATTCAATTGTTTCAATATTTCTTTTACTTCTGATTGTCGCTCTTCTTTTGTTCTATATTCTTGTTTCTTTCTTTCTTTCTTATTTTTACGGTTTTTTTTATTATTCATATAAGTAATAAAAAAAATTATTTAATATGTTTTTCTAAAAATGGAATAAATTTTTCCATTTGATATGGCTCTCTATTTCTTATTTTGCTTTTATCATCATATATTCTAACTTTTATCATATCTGCCAATTTAATATTTTTATCCATTAATTTTAACTCTTCTTTTGACATTCTTCCTCCTTGAATTTCAAATGTTTTTTTTGATGCTTCTGATAATTTATTGTAGTAATTATTTATATTTTTTGTTACTAAATACCTTTTTACATCTGTATGCTTTTCAATTAATTTATATATATTCTTACTAACGCCTATATTTTTTAAATATTCAGAAGCTAATTTGCCATGATCTTTTACGCCATATCCATCCATGTCATCGTCTGCTAAAAAATGTCCAATATCATGCAATAAACAAGCCAATATAATTTCTTCATTTTCCTCATTTTTTAAAGCTAATGTAGCACATTGTAGCATATGTTTTGTTTTTGTCATTTTTTCTCCATAATATTCTGTATCGCCTCTTTTTTTATATAATTCTATGAGTTTTTTAACTTTATCAGACATATAATATAACGAATTTTAAAAAAATTATTTATGAAACTTAATTAAAGATATATTAATTATATATTTAATGCCAACAAATATATCATTTGTAACAACCTCTTATTTTAAATGCTCTTGTAAATATATAATCTCCTATTTTTCGTGTTTATTAATTTTTATTGGATTAATAATTTTGGTAATTGTTACTGTTCCAGATAACATGTTGAACGCAAATGTCATCCGATTTGCATTCATTTGTTCTTCTTTTTTTATGTCTATAATTTTCTCTAGGATAATGTGCATATGTTTATTAAAGGAAGAAGAAGAAGAGATTAAAAGATTAAATGTTAATACCGATACAGATGAAACCATTTGGTATCATTAATTATAATATTAAAAATAATATTATAATTTTGTTAATTTATTACTTATTTACATACGAGGGAAACCAACTAAATTAGCACCGATACCGAACCCAGCACCAGATCTCGCACTAACAGCCATAGATGGAACATATGTATCTAATATGGAGAAAGTAGCGGCAGCAGTTAAAGCAATCAATAGAACTTCATCCAAATTTAATGATTTTTTTGGGATAGCATAAGCTGCAATTGCTACCATAATACCTTCTACCAAATATTTTACAGCACGGCGAACCAATTCACCTAAATCTAATACATTACCTAAACTTTCAAGCATGTTTATAAATAATGAATAGAAAAAAATATTAGTGATGAAAAAAACTTAAATACAGTATTTATATAAATAATATAATGTCTGCGTTTCCTAAAAAGGATGATCCCACATATGTTGATCTGTTAGAAGAAGACAAGCCCATTTCCGGGCAAAAATTCGTTTGTGTTAGTTTTGTTTCACCAGAAACAATATTAAAGCAAAAAAATATATTTTTTTTTGAACAATTCCTAAAACATTACGATTTGTCTAAATCTGTTGAAAGATTTACTCAATTCATGAATTTTATTTCTTATAAATATTCAATTGAGTTTGAAACTATAATGAATGATTTCCAAGAATTTCTTAAAAGTCAAAAAGAAGAATTTCAGGAAGGTAAATTACGAGATGACTATAAAACTTTTCTTGATAATAATGAAGATAGATTACAAGATGAATTCTCTAAAACACATGATTTTACAACTAGCGTTAGAGGTCTTAAAGTTAGAGGATGTTATAGCACTCAAGAAGAAGCCGAATTAAGATGTAAAATGTTAAGAGAAATTGATCCAAACCATAATGTATATGTTGGCCCGGTTGGATTATGGATGCCGTGGGAACCCGAAGCTTACAAAACTGGTAGGGTTGAATACTTAGAAGAACAACTTAACGAACTTATGAGTGAAAAAAATAAAAACGAATCTAGAGCCAAACAAGCTTTTGAAAAACGCGTTTTAGAATCTAGAAAACAAGCTATCGCGGAAAATGTTAAAATAGCTAAAGAAACTGGTAACAAACTCACTCAAAATGTAGATAAAGAAGGCAACCTTGTTGGCGTTAATAATACTATTGAAGATAATCTTAAAAAGACCGGTGATAATGTTAGTTCGGCTGATATTCGTAAAGAATTATTTGAAAGAGAGAACCATGTAGGTTGGAATGAAAAAAAATAAATAAATTGATATAATTTAATATATATATATATTATATCAATATGGTTGAAAATAAAGAAAAAGTAGCTAAAATTACACCTAAAAATGATATTTCTGAAAAGAAAAAGAAAAAGAAAAAGAAAAATTATAAAGATATGATGGCTGATATAATGAAACCAAAAGTATCACAAGAAGAAAAATTAAAATTAAAACGCGACGCCATGATGGAGAACGCCCTCGGTGGTGGAAGCTTCAAAAAAATAGAAGTGATCTAATTATTTAATCTTTTTAAACAAATATTATAATACTCCTCGTTTATCTCATACCCTATACATTTTCTATTTGTATTTTTACAAGCTAAAGCAGTCGTTCCACTACCTAAAAACGGGTCTAATACGAATGAACCCTTTTTAGTAAATAATTTAACCAGATGTTCCATTAATGCTATAGGTTTCACAGTAATATGCGTATTTCCTTCCCCCTTTTCTTTTTTATTTGGTTTTGATACTAAGAAATTCTTATCATATATTTCATGAAATTCTTCTGTTGTTATTATATTTGCAGGAACTCTATCATTATCTTTACCTACTTTTTGCGAAAAATCTATTAATCCTGTTTTATATTTTACTTCATTTTTTATAAATGTCATTTTTTTTTCCAGAGGCTTCATTGCTACGCATATAGGTTCAAAACAAGATTTTATTTGTGGAGTTTTATAATCTTTATATTCTTCTATTAATTTTAGCTTTTCTTCTTCGCTTATTTTCATTTTTTTTATTATATGGGTAACTGACATACCTTTTGGCATACTTTTCGTGTAAGTCCAATTTATCATATCTCTGATTTCAAATCCAGCCATTTCACAACCCATGGCAATTGCGTGATATAGTCTAGGAGATGAAAATGATAAAAAGAAGGCACCGGGTTTCATTTTTTTAAATAACATTTCGGATAATTTCATATAATATTCATATAACCTCTTTACTTGTTTTTTATCAAATTTCATACCTTTTGGTAAATGTTTAATATGGCTATTTTTTTTATCATTTTTTATATCTTTTGAAGACCATTTATTATCTAACTTATCAATAAAATATGGAGGGTCTGTTATAACGCAATCAATACTATTATCTTTTAATTTTTCTAATTCTTTCATACAATCATTATTAACAATATTTATATTTGATGTTTCTTGTTTTTCTACTATACTTGTCATTTATTATATTAATAAATATATTACTTTAATATCAATATATTTATTAGATAAATTCATTTTTCAGGCCTTCATTGGGAGAGATTTCCAACGAGTGTTCTAGATTTCCCATTTGTATTTGTAAAGGTTTCTTTCTATTTATTCTATTAACTGTATTAATCTTAAAACAAAATAATCTAATACTTTCCCGCGTATAATAAATGAAAATCATAAATTGTAATGTTATTATTGACCCAAAAATTATTATTATAAATACTAATAAATTGTATGTTTCTCTTTTCATTTCAACTGCCGATTCATTTAATGATTTATAATCTGCGTTTTCCATATAAATATAATTTTCACTCATTAATTAAAATTATATTTATATCTTTAAATATATTTACCATCTGTTTTTTTTTACATTAATTGTGGGACCCCTACCCCGTTGTAATGCTGTTGGGTCATATGGATCATCATCATCGTCGTCAGAATTAAGGTCTTTAGATAATTCCCAGAATTCTTTAGAACCTAATTTAAAAGCGTTATGAGCACTAGCCTTATACCAAAAAATTTGATCTTCTAATTTATTGGATTTTGAATTATTAGATATGACTAAACATTCATAATTTTCTGTACATTGGTCCATTACCTGGCAAAAACTTTCAAATGTTGAAAACATACCCGCATAGTTTTCGTATATGCGTTTTCTATTGTTGATATAAGGTTCGCGTAGTATAAATGTATAGTCTATATTGGTTCTCAAATTAGGTGGAACACCAAGTGGATATTGCATAGTAATAATTAACATGATTTTCCAATGTCTACCATTCATGAATAATAATCTCATTAATTTGTCTCTAGACCAACTATTGTCATATAAACAATCATCTAAAATTACAAATGCTCTAGCATCAATATTAGACCTACCGTATGCTTCTTTTTCTTTTTTTATTTGTTTTACAACAATCTTTTGTCTTTTCAAAATATTTTCAATAATAGCCGTATTGTATTCGTCATGAATGAATAATTTTGGTACTATTGAACCATAAAACCCATTACCAGCCTCAGTTCCTGATATTACAGTTCCAATAGGTATATCTTGATGATAATATAACATATCTTTTACTAAAAATGATTTACCCGTATCTCGTCTTCCTATTAAAACTATAACTGGTCCAGCATTATCAGCTGCCTTGAAAGATATATTTCTCATATCAAATTTTTTTAGTTCTAAATTCATAATATATTAATATATGCTAAAAAAAAATTAAATTTTAAACTATAAGATAATTAGTTAAATTATATAAAATATATTATCAAATATGAGTATTAAGATGTTTAAGTTAAATTATTTAAAAAATAAAAATAGCGAACTATTTGAAGATTTAGGAAATGAAGAGTTTGGCGATTTTAAAAAGGTACAAAACTATTGTCCAACTTATGAAAATTTTTTTCAATTGAGCGAACAAAATTGGAATAATGTAAATTTAAATCACAAATATTCCTTATGTGGAATGAAAGAAGCTATAACAATGAATAAATATAAAATTTCTGTCAGAACATTAGATGATGATAATACAATTGAAAAAGAATCATTTTTCAAATATTCGCCTTTGATGGACCCTATAAAATATATGACGGGGAAGTATAAAAAACATGAAGAGAATTTATTGGTTTCTCTCCCAGGTTATGATAAATCCCCAAATAAAAGTTTAGATAAAATGAACGATAGAAATAATTCTGCTTATGTAGACGCTTTCTTTTCTTTTTTATCTAGTAGATTGTTACACGACCATACATTTATTCATGGTATAGATTATTATGGTTGTTTTTTAGGTGTTAAAAAAAATTATATGTATAATGTTGCCGATGAAGTAGATTATCTATATGAGTCTAAATATTTTTTTGAAAACAATGGTAAGAAATTTAATGTTGAAAAAATAAGTGAAAGCGATTATATGTCAAATGAATCTAGAAATAAGAAAAAAAAATTAGACTTGTCATCAGATAAAATTGTAGAAAAAGATATCATTACTGAAATTAAAATAGAATCTATAAATGAAGAACTATATGATGGTTTATTTAAATTAACAGAAGAAAATTTGGAAATACATAATGCTGAAAAAGAACTAGAAATTGTTTCAATAAATAAAGATACAAGAAAAAGTAATAGCACGCATTCATCATGTTCTTCTAGATCATCTAATACAAACAATGAAGAAAATGACGACGAAATAGAAAGTTGTTCAAATTCTGGTAAATCTAATTATTCTTCTTCAGAAGGAGAAGACGAACTCGTATATGCCGAAATACACGAATTTCCGGTTAATATGATTTGTTTAGAAAATATGCACCAAACATTAGATTCATTAATGGAATTAGAAGAAGATGATGATGAAGATGAATTAACTGATAAAGAATGGAAATCTTGTTTTTTTCAAATAATAATGATTTTATTGGCATATCAAAAATCATTCAAATTTACACATAATGATTTGCATACTAACAATATTATGTTTAATAAAACTGATAAAAAGGTCATCTATTATAAATATAATAATTCATATTTTAAAGTTCCGACATTTGGTAAAATTTATAAAATTATAGATTTTGGTAGAGCCATATATTCATTAAATGGTGTTAGATATTGTAGTGATAGTTTTCACCCAAAAGGTGATGCGGCTACACAGTATAATTGCGAACCATATTATAATGATCAGAAACCTTTAATTGAACCTAATATGAGTTTTGATTTATGTAGACTAGCGTGTAGTTTATTTGATTATTTTTATGAAGAAATTGAAGATGTTAAAGATGACCATAATGAAATATCTTTATTAGTAAATGAATGGTGTTTAGATGATAAAGGGAGAAATATATTATATAAAAATAATGGAGATGAAAGATATCCTGAATTCAAATTATATAAAATGATAGCACGAAAGGTTCATAAACATACTCCAGAAAAACAATTAGAAAAATTAATGTTTCATTGTTATAAAACTAGTAAAAAGAAAATGCCAAAAAAAGCAAAAATCGTTAATATAGATGAAATACCTGAATATTTTTAAAAACGGTATATTTTTTTGTATTTTATATTATTTTTACATATAATATAAAATGTTTCGGCGTTTAATAAATAACAGTTTAGTAAGAAGTTTCT
>JACKZZ010014508.1_pt1 | contig 18257 bp, 20 predicted proteins | sample 8027871 | NCBI WGS metagenome assembly JACKZZ01 (sample SAMN15724774, study PRJNA655200) | protist metagenome | isolation source: fluorescence activated cell sorting (FACS) single amplified genomes of... | place: USA: West Boothbay Harbor, Gulf of Maine | collected 2000-07-19
GCGGTCGTACCAGAACGATCCATACTGGAAATTCGACGTCGCAAAATGCGTGTTCTGGTGCGTGTACCTGAAAGATATGCAGAAAAAACCACTCCATGCCAACTATTTTCAGAGAAAACAAGGGCTGGCAATGAACATCATCCCCAACCTAGTAGCTGCAACGAAAGGTTCCACGACACGTCACGTTCGAACATCCCTATGTCAGTTTGTACGCGCTGTCCCATCCCGCGAGAAGCTCCGCCGCGTGCTCGAAATTACTATAGCTCTTGTTTTGCCGCGGAGCCCAGACCTTCGCGCGAGTCGGTTCCCGCCAATGAAAGGGATATGTCGACAGGGAGGCATTTGTCCGGTAATCGCTCGATTTGTTGTGATTCAACGGTGCTGACGCGGAACCTCCGGGTGAAATAGTACAAAAAAACTCGAGAAGATGAGTTTCGGGGGAATGACTTCGTGAGACAGCGAAAGGAGTCCTAGACTCTGGTGGCCACCACGTGCCTCCAAATTCAATGAACAAACGTGTGACGCACCTTGAAATTGAAGTGTATAAACCTTTTCAATTCAACTGTGTGTTTGGTAGTAGCGCCACGTACCGGGATGATCTGTAAGAGGCTTGTAAAGTGGCTTGATGCAGAAGCTCTGCAGGGGTCGGTCGGTGCTGCCGCGTGGTCCCTTGGCCCAGAACCTGAAAAAAGAGATCGTATTTCGTAACAGGGTTGTGTAAAACCAGTAATGACATCGGACATATTTTCGTCTCACTTCCTAATCTACAATATAATATGTCCCTTGGGTACGTTGGATTGGCGGATCTTGCTCGCTTCGTCTCCACACTCGCGAAACCCTTGTGCTTCAGGGATTCCCTCGTCCCGTCGCATGTCCAGAACCCGTGCATGATCTCGTGTACTTAGAGGTCTTTCAGAGAATCACAGACTCACGGATGCCATTGCAATGAATCTCACAGACTGGGAACTTGTTTGGCGTCCGGATGTTCTCGAATACTAGGCAACAATGACGATAGGCTATAGCAAAATCGCACCTTGATGGCGCGCACTGGCAAAACTTGAACAACGTCGCTGGAAAAAAGGGAGGCTACCATGTAATCTAACCTATCAAATACCGGGGATAAATGAACAGGTTTCCGCTATCAAGCATCCGATGAGATCATTTATCGCCTCTTATCGGCTCGGGACGATATTTTCATGGTGGCCGCCGTGTCTCTCACCTGGCAGCTCGACGCTGGCATCAACAAACTCAACAATATTGACTAATCGCATAGATGAATGCCTCAAGTTCCTCAACTGAAACAATTACGATGGCGGTGCTCTCTCGTATCCTCATTACCGAAAAGGAAGTTGACTCAGTTGGCCCTCGACGAAACCACAGACGCACAGTGCACACACAACTTTCATCTGCCAGGGCCGCCGAGCACGCTGTACAGACTCTTCCGCTAGCGGGACGAAAATCACGGGACCACCAGATAAGATCCAAATACGGTTTAATACCTGAGTTCTGGGTGCGAGCTCCACATCTTGGGTTTGTTGCTCATAGTACTAAGACACGTGTCAAGAAAAACCTCAAAAACCATCTACTTCTATTACACGTACTATACTCGAACATACCTTATTAAGAATAGAGCGAAAATGAAATGAGGTAGCGCAGTGGACATCACAAATTGCTCGAGCACGTCGTTCATCGTGTCCTTGTCGATAAAATAATCCTGCAGTCGAAGTAAAAGTGTCGAATCGCGTTGAATTTCAATCCCCTAAGTAGAGTACTATCGCTCTAAAAGTTCCCATTGCCTTAGCTAGAATCTCGCCGCGGGACATTCCTACGTCTTGCTCGCCGGACATTCCTACTACTTTCCGGAGGACTTCACGTCCCGCACGACGGAGTTTCCCAGGATTGCCCTCGCTTTTTCGCGGGTCTGCATGCGGCCTCCGCCCAACTTGATGTTTTTGCGCACGTCGAGCTGCCGGATGGCGCTAACCACCCCGCGCCTTTCTTGTTCGAGAAGCGACCCCAAACTGGTTTCCGAGTGGTGGTACCACGACTTCCCCGTGGTGGACGCCCTGGAAAGAGTGCGCTCGAATTCCGTCGTCACGTCTGGGAAGAAAAAACTCTCGTTCCGCGTGAGGCCGTGACCCATAGTGGCACCATACACCTGAAAAACGGAGTGGGGGGAAAAAGCTAGGCTTGATGTGGCGACACGGGTTACAATCATTAATCCCTAGCAGTATCCCAGTGTTACGCAATGGAGGGCACGGGCGAATTTCACTCCTGAATGAACGGAGAGTTTCTTCTTTTCAAGTATGCCGCAGAAGATATCAAAGCGAAATTAGAATGCTCACCTTTGGAACGCAGCGCTCTTAGTATTAGCTGGCTTATTCACGCGCTTGTCGCGCCCCCTGGTATCAAACAGAGGAGAGATATTAATCTAGTACCGGCTGCGGCAGGCATCTCGCGAAGCCGCTTCCCGCTGTCGTTCCCAACAGCCCGACGTGGTGCCTCGGGAATCTGCCTAAATTTCCGACTGCATCCCGCTTCAAACGCCAGTCCTTGGTCGTGCTGGGTGCGGAGAGGCCCATCCTCATGCTACTACTAGCGGGCGGGCTTGCGCCCTCGCCGTCGCCGAACTCGCCTCCCCGCGCGCTGCCTTCGCCGCCGCCCGACTTCGGAAGGTCTGACGGATTCACATCTAAGGGTGGGAGCTCCGGAGGCGCCGCCGGTACCGTGTCTGCCTGAGGCAATGCCTCGGGCCCCTTGGTAGTGGCACCGAACCCAAAGTCCGCGCCGCTATCTTCCGCATCCAGAAACTCCTGGTAGCGTGACCGACTCATGCGGCCGTCGTCGTTGAGTGCGGGACCTAGGAGAGCGACGACGAAATTCTTGATTCTGATTGTGACGCAAGAGCTTCCACTGGGATGGCTCCTGTTTCACGTCGGAAGTGCTGCCATAGATAACTGTTCGAAAAGCGTGCACCACGAGTGATTTTTCGTTTTTGAAACATACGTTAATATAACGCATCTTGAGTATTATCATCGGAAACGGTTCGGGGTTGCTATGCAACACTGGCCATTCTTCTGGCCAGGCTACCACGTCGAGCGCGCATCCAGGAGCTCATTCGGCTATTGTCATTCAACGCGGGAATGAGAGTACATTTGTCTGTTTCGACTCCAAGTACTAGTACCCTTCTTCATCTGCCCCTTGTGTCCCAGCACGACGCCGCTTGTAACCTTCATGGTGTCGAGAATGGGCGGCTGCTCCGTAGTGAGTCTTGTGAATCCGTCCGTGAATGGCTTAGCCTTTGCCTTGGGTGTCGTCCGTCCTCGGCCCTTCGCCGCCGCCGCCTTGGCCTGCGCGACCTCCTCCGCGGCCTTAGCGGCCGCGGCCTCCTCCTCCTGTTTTTGTTTCTTCTTCGCTTCCTTGGATTCTCCTTGGCTGGTGACCTCGCTCATGAATTTCGGGAGCTTGTTCCCGTCGACGTTGTCGATCCACATTAGCTTGCCATTGGTGTCGAAGGTATAGTTTTTGCCGTCCATCTCCGCCGCCAGAGCGTCCTTGCGCCGCTCCTCCTCCGCATTCGCCAGTTCCTGCTTCTTCTTCAGAGCGATCGCCTCATTCTTACGTGCTTCCTCGCGGAGCTTCATCTGTAATAAAAGATGCGATCATCGATGCACGATGGGCGATGGGGCGGGGAAGGAATGGGCATTGGTAATGTAGTTCTGATTCTGGAATCATATTAGTACCTACGCCGTCACCAGCGGCCTCTAGTACAGGGCCGGCACTACCTGATCCATGTTCGTTTTGACCGGGTATGGGTGAGGAAATTCGTTTAGTACCATTGGTTCCACAACGGGATGGAATGAACGGCATTGAAAACTTGTACCTGCTCTTCTATTCGAAAACAGAAATAGACATCGCGCTCGTTTCTTACGTCCCTAAACCTGTTTTCCTCGTCGTCTATCGCCTTCGTCTCGTCCAGCTTGGTTTTTCGCTCTTTGAGGTCGTAGATACCCGGGACCTCGCCGCCTGGAGCCACCGTTTTCTTGCCGTCCGGCGACCGCCGGCCGGTTGGGCTGGCAATCTTCATGTCTTGCTGCGCCTGTTCTCTTTCTTGTATCCGCCGATCGTGTTCCCCACCAATCATTAAATCGCGCATGCCACGGCCCCAGTGGTCAATCGGATTCGGGAGAAGCTCGCTATCGACCTGTGTGGCAAGGCAGAATAAGACGGGGCGGGAATTTTCGACATTTCTCTGATCATGATGATTATCCCACGTGCGGGCGCCGGAGTAGGAAAAATGATTCGAGCGACAACCTAACAACACTGCCAAACATTTACGGCGCCTGCGCCACTGGAGAAGAAGAGAAAGATTCAAAATTATTGCTCATCTCAATCAGACATGTACAGTTTTCAATCAATAAATCTTCCTGATTTCACGATGTTCAGCTTCGCACCTCTGTCTCGATGTCTTGTTCCGCCAGCTCCTCGTGTGCGACAAAGCACATCGCTAGATCCGCGAGAATGCAGCGCGAGACGGCATCTGCGGCGAAGGGCGTTGCTTTCTTCTCTAAGTAGTGTCTGTGGAGCAGCTTGCCACCCTCTGTGAGGATGCCTTCTATTACCTCGGTGGCACACTCCTCCGCAGCTAGAAAGTTATTCATGGCCCTCGCACGGTCACGCGCGATGACCGCATGATCGGGTCTATCCTAAACCCTAGAAGAGGAGGGGAGAGAGACAGAAACAAAACCAAGTCAAGAATTGGACATCGAACCACAAGCTCAAAACACTCGACAACCCTCAACGAAGCAAGAGCACGCTCCACACAACCCTACACTCGTGACATGGCTCTCGAGTACTGATATTCATATTTTCTACGGAACAATTCTTGCATTGCGCACGCAGCGAAACGCGAATGGGATTCGACTGAACGGGATCCGTTCGCCTCTCAGGCAAGGAGTCGCGGGGAAACTGCACAAAGCTCACGCGCCCATCTCATCATGCTGCGGCAACGTCCACCTCACTCATTTCCGCGGGTGTATCGCGAATGTCGAGAAGCGTAATGGACCCATTTGGCTCGAGGTTGCAGTCTTTAACGAGCGCGGAGTCCACGAGGGCCTCGCCTTTGTAGATCAACACCATGTCCTTTGGGGAAATGCCGGTCTTCAATTCCACATACCTGGCAGATGATGCGACACGAAATCATCTGGGCAACATTCCGAGTTCCCCCCACCGAAATCTGATACTACATCATTCCCATCGCAAATTGAACCATATGTTCCGCAATCGTCGCAGAAACAGAACGAGGGGCACTAATCCCGAAGCCATTTCAATAACGATTCCCCTCTCGGTACCGGGACCAATGGACAAACGGGACCATATGATAGTTCGCTAAGAAAAAAAAAATGCTAGTACCGCTTCAACCGCAACACAGGAACCTTGGCACTGACTTCGACCCAGCAGGTTGCGCCGTCTTTTGCGTTGATCACAAACAGGATCAACGGCGGCGGGATTGGAGGAAATATTTTCACCTCCTTAGGCGGCATCCTGGCAGTGCTCCTATATTCTGGGAAAATCAGATTTCGTAAAGACGCAAGCTTCGACACTTGGCCGACACTTGGCACAGCGCAGATCCACACATCTCATCATCTTCTCTTCAAATGACCCATCTTCTTCATCTTGCCTTCCTGCTCTAATACACACGTCTCGTGCGTCTCCCACTCCTTGACTCTCAGTACCATAATCGAATTCTCAAGAGAACCACCTCTGGTTTGGGCCCTCCGGACCAGGACCGAGGCTTGAACACGGCTTTATGTGGTTCACCTTCTCACAGGCGTGCCGCTCGGACTTGTGACATCGCGAACATGCTGTCCATGCCTCTCCCATCCGAAAAGACGTCATCCGTAGCCCGTGTGCCAACAAACACGGTCGCGGTCCAGCTGCACAGCACCGGTTTCTCTCCAAAAACGCAACGCGACCCCAGCGCTCGCCGTAACTATGCCGTCGGCAAGAAATGTGCGACCGAACACGGCCTCTTCTCCATTTTCGACCGGTTTCTTTTTCGGTTTCTTTTGTTCGCGCTCAAGCAGCTGCGGGTTTTTGATGCAGTCCAACACAAGGTGAAGTGCCGCTTTTTCCGACTCGGTCGAGAACGCGACTCGTTCCCCGCCTTTGAAGGAGGACTTTGTTTTGAGGATCGGGCGGCTCTTCGGTATCCCCGCGAGGACCTGCGAATCTTCCGGCAAGAGAGAGCCCGAGGCGCCGAAAAGCGAGCGCCCGGTGAGGCCCCCACTATCCGCAAGGGGGAACACCACATGGTTCATGAGGGGCACCTTGTCCAGAAGCGGGAATTCGCGCAGCAGCGCGTGCGCCTCGCGCCAGCGGGGAGCGCGAGCAACGACGTTTGCGCGCGTTGCCCAGGCAGCGAAAACGTCCGCTTCCAGCGGCGCATCGCCATTCCTCCCGGCCTGGACACCGGCGGAAAAACACGTGGCACTGCCCACGCTGCGACGACGAAGGAGGTGGCCCAGCAGCAACTTGGCGGTCTGCGAGGTCTGTGCGCGGACGCGCTCCGGCGCCACCTCGGCGTGATAAAACACGTACATGTTCTGCGCAGAGCGGCGGTATGCGTGGCGAGGAGCGACATCTCCAGATGCTGCGCGCAGATCAAACTGGTCGCTATCGGATCTCAGAATCAGACCGGCCGCTGCACCGGCTGCGGTGGTGGTTGCTACGCCCTCCGCACCGCGTGTTTCCAGGACGACAGTGGAATCGCCTTCCAGCTCGGTGCCCACGGCCACGATCAGTTCATAGAGGAGCAGATCCAGACCCTGCGCTGACGCAAGGAGGAAGAAGCGCCGGTGCGAGGCGCGGCGCGGCGACTGCTGTTCTCCCGTAGTTGTCCCATCGTTCGCAGCTGGGGGAGCCAGAATTCCTGCGGCCTGCTCCCGTTCCCGTGCCGAATCCGGCTCCACCGTTGTCGGCGTGGTCAGCCCGACTAGGAAAAGGTCCTGAAGCTGCGCGCGCGAAGATGTTGCTCGGGCAAAGCTAGCCTGAACGCCGCATCGAGAAGTTCCATCCTCCAAAAAAGCGCTCGAGGATGACGACGGCGCCCAAGAAGATCCGCTGAGATGGCCAGTTACGCGTAGAACTGGCTCGACCGGGTCGCTCGCGCTCCGCGCGCAAGAGGCGTTGCAGGTGCCAAACCCCCAGGCTGAGCCATCACCCCTGTGGTACGCGTCATCGGACTCTTCCACAGAGCTCTTTTCTGAAGGGGCGCTCGCCCATCTCTCGATGCCGCTCGCCCGCTGCCGCGCGAGTTCGTCGCGCAGTTCTCCGGGCAGCGTGGACAGCACACCACGCTCGGGGTAGCGTGCTGAGAACTCAGCCGACGCGTCCACCAACGGCGAATCCACGTCGGTTGTCGCACCTCCGCCACTCGCTGAATTCCCGCTCCCTGTACGAAAGAGCAGCGCTCCCTGCGTGAAACACAGCCTGTCGTCTGTGGCGTCGTCCTCGCTCGGCACGCCGGCGGACGGTCGCGAGGCGGCTGCAGGTCCCCCCGAGTAGCGATCAAAGTCGCAGGGCATGAGCGCGACGTCGACCCCCGCGATCTCATCCAAAATCCGCGCCAGTGGGAAAGCCGGCGTCTCCAGATCTCGAAAATACCGGAATGCAAACGAAAACAGCCTTTCCACGAACAGCGTTGTGAACGCTAGGCTCACAGAATTGGGTGAACGAGCGAACGAAAACCCCGAGGGTCGCGCCATTACGGCACTGGTACCATCAGCTGCCATAGGGAAGACGAGAACTACCGCGGACTGCGCGTCGCGCTCGCCAAAGAAGGCTACGTAACGGCGGCCGTCGCGCCCAGAGAGCACCATGTCCCGAATCTCCTGGCCTGAAATGCCGCGCATAATCCCGACCGACGCCAGAAACACACCCTTCAGACACTCTAGATCCGCCGCGGCTGCACCCTCGGACCATTGCTCCACCAGAAAATTTTCCTCCTCATCCGTCGTGGTCAAGTCCAGGTGGAGCGCAGCACAGGGGCACGGTAGCGAAAACATACTCACAACGGAGCTGCCAACCGGTGAAAAACTTGCCGCACGTCGCCCGAAGAGGCTAACGGCGACTGCTCACCAAACGGCAGTTCAATGATCACACATCCTTCAACATCGTTTTTTTTAGATACGCAAAGTTGGAAACACGCAATTTTTGGCCACTTTGGATCTTGGAACTCAATTGCGTGCGCACGCTGCGGCTGCGCAAACCCTCGACGGCAGCCGCTGTCCAAATTTTCCTGTGCATACACATCGATTGTGCTTTGCATCTGTACCACACATAGAGTGGCTGCACACTGGATCAAGATTCAAGACCGACTCTCCTGCACAAATTGTACTATTAAAAAGGGTGAAAACCATGCGCGCTCGTCATTTCTACCGCAACCGGGAATCGGTTTACTCGATGATCTGGAATTAGACTTTTGAAATTAGAAATCAAAAAGTATTTACGACTACTCCATGGTAAACTTGAGGTCCTCCCCTAAGAGCGACTTAAACTTTCCGACCAGCTCGGCAACTACCTCCTGGCGGTGACAGAAGCGAAACAAGTACTGGTCGTCCGTGAGCTGTACCATGAGGGAACCGTGGTGCATCACCTTCCGCAGGTTAATGCGGGTGTCTTCGTCCAGCCCGATGGTTTTCTGGCAGACGAAGTCGCCAATAGTCTTCGGCATGTGTTGCACCTTTGCCCACGACACGTGCTGGTGCGACATATACAGTCGCGCCGGCAAGATGAAGAGCAGCAGTGACTTCAAAACGCTCAGGATTTGCGCCAGCGGACCGCCCTCATTCTTGCTTCCTGCACTCGGTGAAGCACTGCGCAGCCTGTCCGTGACAGCTAGAAACAGCGCGTTTCGGACCACGTCCAGCCAGCTTGCGCGGTGTTGCGGCTGCGAGTTTATGGCTCCGCGCACGTCCGCATAGCTCATCGCGCGCCCACTGGTAGGGAGGTTAGCGCTGATGGTGGTGGTGCCGTTTCCCATCATGGTAGCGGGGAACTTCTTGCCGCCGCGCAGGTCCATGGGGAAAGCCACGCGCCGCGTGGCGACCAGGTCGGGAAACTTCTCGCTTGCCCTGCAGCTGAACTCAAAAATCGCGTCGTTGGTACTGCAGATCGGCGGATTGGGCTTGCCACCCGCACCGTCAAGCGCGTATTTCTGGCTGTTTTCTGCCATGAACTCCTTCATGACCGCGCTCTTGATCTTGGCGAGGTCCTTGTCAGACAGAATCACCTTGATCACGTTGTAGTGCGCGGGATCGCGTGCCACGGTCTGCACGAGGTCCGCAAGCAGCTCGGCGTCGCGCGCCACCGGGCACCACAGCCCGTCTCCCGGGGCGGTGGCACTCTCCAGCTCCCACTGGGCCGCCAGCACGTTGCCGGCAGGGTAGCAGCTGAATAGGTTGGCTGTGCCCTCAAGGCTGTCGGCCTTCGCGATGCCCGCGGCGCCCCTGCTAGAGACGCCGCTCGTACTGGTAACAGATCGCGCCGTCTTTGCCGCGGCCAGATGCTTGGCAAAGAACTGTTCGAAGCTCTGCAGCACGCGGAAGTAGGAGCTCCCATCGCTCACGTAGTGGTTGACAAGCAGCGTGAGGCCCCAGTGTTTTTTTTCTTTGGTCACGCCCAGGATGCAGTAGCACAGAGGGATTTCCGGCTTGTCGACCGCGTCAAGCGACTGGTAGGGGAAGAAACCGCCAGGGTCCTGTTTGCTGCTCGTCGCCTGCAGAAAAGCGTCGCGCGTGATGCCAACGCGCTCGTCCATCAGGTCTCGCAAAGTCTGGCCGTTGATTTTCGCATCGTCGAGCTCGTCGAAGAGCAAAAATCCCGCACCACTCCGCGTCTCCGGCTCGCTCTTCTGTGCCGTGGGGAGCGCCGTCGGCGAAGGTTCCGAGCCAGTCGCATGCACCACCAGGTCGATGTCCGCGGTGCGCAGAAGCTTGCGCTTCACCGTGCGCCACAGCGTCGAGAGCGGTCCAGCGAGACAGTCCGCGGAGGTCACGGCAACCTGCCGCGTGTACGCGCGGCCCCCAAGCACCGGGTACTCATCCAGCAGGTCAGCCAATGCGAGCCTCGTGATGCCCTCCAAATGCTCGGGCCTGCAGGACTTGGCGCCAAATTCGTACCTGAAAAACAAATTACAAGAAAGAATCCAAGATCGCTGAGCCGGCGGATATCCGTAGGCCTCGCCAGACCTTTGACGCGCAATTTTATTTCGGCATTCCTCTTCCACATCCCTGCTGTCTCAGACTCTTCCGCATGAATGCCTGAATCGTGCCCCATTTTCGTGGTCATTTTCCTCAAAAAAGCACGATACAATATTGCCACAACTGGAGAAATCAGATGGCAAACACACATACCAATTGCATATTCCGACGTAATTGGAAAAGCCCTGCGCCGTGTCCAGGGACGTCATGTGGTAGTGGGCATCCTGTGGCCGCGCCGAGGCTGGACGCACATACTGGAGTGAGGGCGGCATCGCCTTGCTATTTTTGCGGGTCAACTAAATGTTGTTGAAAGCACAATTTTTTTCCGACTCACCTTTGCCTGGTCACGATTCACCTCTTAACGTCAACGGTCCTGGGGAAGGAATAACACTCTGGAAACCGAGCACCGCAAAACTGTCACAACTGGTAATAGGTGCATTCCCTCAAGTGTACTTCTTCGACGGTGGATCACTGGATTTGACGAAGTGATTCGCATCAGGTGACGGTCTTTATCACATCTTGAGAACAATGACAGGCCAACGGAGCCCGCTTCTCTCGCGGCGACAGGCTAATGACACACTTGGGTGAGACTCACATCGGCCCGAGGCCGTTCCGGCGTTATATAATACACTGATGACATGGTTTGCCATATCACTTCAATTGTGGGTCAAGACCCCACTCAACAACTCACGAGAAAGAAGCTCCGCTCAAGTTTCAAGTCTCGCGCATTCTGCGGTTCATTGCAAGTTTCGTTCATATCGGGAAGACTCACATGGACCCACACGTGCTGGCCGCTACTGGTGCTGATTCTCCATTGTGAATTTTGTGACACAGTGCATTGGATGTTCGGTATTTTTACAACAATCCACGCGACGGCTGTGCGGGAGTTCTCGCAGGCTGCGTGATCATTACTTAGGCGTGAAACTCCTCGGTAAAGGGGTCCCTGAGCCACCCATAGGTATCCGGCAGCTTCTCCGCCTGAATCCCGGTCAGAATCTCTCGAAGCTTCGAGGTGATCGGCCCCATCGGCTTGTAATCGTACTTGTGCGGACTTCCCTCCACGTTCTCACCGATGTGTTCAATCGGCGAAATCACAGTCGCAGTGCCGGTGCAGAAGGCTTCCTCAGCCCGGGCCAGGTTATCCAGGGTCACTTCTCCCTCGTAAAGCTTGCGCCCACCCAGGTGAGAGTCAGAAAGCTCATTGATCAGATGAATTACCTGATTCGGACACCAATGTCGTCATGGTTTCGGAGTACCATATCGTTATAGTACTATTTCTTCCTCGGTAAAAAAATTTTACGTGTCAAAAATTCGCCTTGCCACTCGCCGCAGGCACTGGCATATTTATTTACAGAACAGTCGCACACTAGTCAGAGTTACGAAGTCCGAACTGCAAAATACCGACGCCCTCGTGACACCCGGCAGGATAGTTCCAAGCGCCGGCGTGGATATCCTGTCGGGCTCGACTACGAAGAGGTTCGCACACGCCACCTCCTCGATCGTGGTTCCCGAACAGTTGTCCATATAGATTATGTCTGTGTAGCCCTCTGCCTTGGCCTGACGCTGGTACTTGAAGCAGGGAGCATAATTGCCGCCTGCCTTGGCCGAGCCGCAACCCTTGTTGGCAGCGCGCGAGTGCTGGCGCTCGATTTTCATGCGCGCGCCGCCCACGGTGCCTTTGAAGTACTCTCCCACAGGTGATACGTAAGTAAGGAAGTGGTAGTTGCTACTCGGGCCGAGTCCCAGAATGCCACCGCTGCCGAAGAGAATCGGCCTTAGATAGAGGCTTCCCTCACCCACTGGCGGAACTAGCTGGCTGTTCTCCTGGACTGCCTTTGCAATCGCGCGCATAAAGAGGTTGTGCGGAACCGGCGGCATCGACATTCTGAAAGCGACGCAAGTGGTGAAGTGAGACAGGGGTGAAATGAGAGGACTTCGGAGGGCTTCGCACAACAGTAGAATGAGAAGACGTCAGAGCCACGCAAAATCCAAACCAGATTTATTTACTAGTCTGGATAGACCACCGTCGAGAATATAACTGCGGATAAACCAAACATTGTCGTCGCCTACCGGACCCCACGACAAAACATTGCCGCGCACGCATGGAGTCACCACGCGTCTCCAGAGATACCATCCCTCGAACAGGTCTATAAAAAGCTAGCAGGAGTCTCATCTCCGTACGCGTCGGCTCCGTTCGCGAGGCGCTCTCCGTTTTTCTCGCCCCGAAAAACCACAATCCGGTCCTTCACAGTTCGGTGCGCCTTGATCCCCTCAAAAATACCCTGGCCGTAGTTCAAGATTGTGGCTGACGGTTCGAGTTGTAGTGGTGCGTACGGGAGAACGTCCATCTTGTGGTCCGGAGACCACACATCGGGGGTCTCGAGCTTCACCATCTTGGCCTCCTCCTTCAAATTCAGCCCAAACCCGAAATCACCCCACGCGACCCCCTCCTTCGGCGGGAGGAGACGTGCGAAAGCAGGAGTGCTTCGCCGAATCATTGCCATGGCCGTTCTAGTATATGAAGTCACGTGACGTGACTAAAGAGAGGTCTCAACGTCTGTACAATACTGAAGAAACCACATCGGATCAAAGTGGTTCAATCTTGCACAATGCCGAAAAAAGATCCGTCCGGCGCCGCGGGCTGGCCAAAATTTCCGACGACATTCTCGTGGCGCCACTTTGACCGACTCCACTCTCCGACCTTGTATGCCGGACATGCCACCTTTCCCCCGATGCACATTCCTCCAGGGACAAATCTCGCTGAAGTCCTCTCATTTCGCCACTGGAACGTATTGTTTTCTTTGAGTAACAGCATTTATTCTTGTCATCGATATTTGACTGCATAAAATACGCTGCTGATAGCGGCTTGGACGTGAGTTTGGTGGGCGTAGTACCGACACACAGGGGATCTCGCCACGCTCCTGGTTTTCTTGCGGAGAGCTGCCTCTGGAAGCTCCAACAAAATGAATGTGCGAATAGTAATGATCTAATGAGGGGTGCCACATCATCAGGATCCAAGGAGTAAGTCAGAATCAAAACTCATCGAAACATAGTCTACAACGACCGGCAGGTTATTTGAAAACTAAGATTAATTTCTTGAATTGAAAAATACTGGCTGAGGCCGTACTAGTACCTAGAGGCTACAAATCCGAGGCATAGTGCATACAAAATTCGCCATATACGCCAAAGAATCTCTGCCAGAGACGACTGACACACATGTCGTTTGGGTATGCGAGGTCCCTCGCGCCTAATTTACACTGCGTCCTTGGCACCGAGGCCGTACTTGCTCACAGCCTTTGCCCCATCAGACAGCGCGTGCTTGCAGAGCTCACCTGGAACAACCAGACGGCTCGCGGTCTGAATCTCCATATCTGAAATACAAAGAATGGGGGCGGAATGGAGGGTAGGGGAGGAACTTGAAGGTAGAGGAGAGGAGGAGGGCGCGCTGCGAGGAAGGGAAGGTGGAGAAAAGGGAGGGAAGATCGGGAAAGATGTTTCTGGAACCTATGTGGGTGCAACACTTAATGATACTAGCGATACCGATGATGATAGCCTGATAGATCATTGCATAGTGCCGGTACCCACTGGATATTACCGAACTCAGATAGCGAGACAGATGCAAATTGGGGAAAAATTAATAGAGCCACAATTGGTGGTGTTTCCATTGTGAAGCACACAATAATTTGACAACTCCCGACTCCTCGACAAATGAAGCACACAATTTGACAACTCCGTACGCGTGAGCGTTTTCTTGTTGTTTAGTCGCAGCAGCTTCACAGCCTCGGTTGAAATTCGCTCGAAAAGGTCGTTCGCGAACGAGTCCAGAATCTGCATCGCCTTTGAGCTCAATGTGCAGTCATCTTCGTGCACGGTCTTGAGGACCTGATTATTATGGAAAACCGGATTCCAAATGAAACTCTGAAATCCCCAGAAAATGAAATTGTGAAACAATAAAATCTCCGGACAGTGAAATTTGAAACAGTAAAGCCGGAAAATCTTCGCAGACAGTGGAGTATAGCCGAAAATTCACTCATCGATCCCTAGTTCGGTTTAGGCGGCTTCGTTTCAGGCGGCCATCCGTCGATCCGGAACGGAATCATTTTCCGGACAGTTTGGCAATTTTCTTATCTGGCTATTTTCAGTTAACTGTTCCAAATCACTGCGGCCCCGCAAGACCGCGCACGAGGATAACTGCACATCGGCTCATGATCCATGCATCGTCAGGGTTTGGCCTTTGAGCTCAATGTGCAGTCATCCTCGTGCACCGTTATCCTCGGACCTGATGATATTCATGAGAAGCTAACCTCCCGTCCCGAAGACCTATCTTTTTCATGGTGATCCCTTCTCAGATGCTCGACACGGCTACTAGCACGCGTCCTGACTCAGGGACTCGGAAGTCAATGCGCCTTCTAGGGTACTAGTATTGAGTACCTTGTGGATGTAGGTCTGCCAGGTAACGCGAGCGAATTTTCCCTTCTTCTTCTTCTTTGTCTTGTCATTGCCCTTGATCACCTTCTCCTTCTTTTCGTTCTTTTCGCCTTTGTCCTTGTATTTCTCCTTGCTCTTGAATTTTTTGGCGCTCTTATCCTTATATTTGTCCTGCACGAAGAAATTATTTGAATTTACAGAATTCTGATTGAAAATTTGATACTCGATATTTCCAGAGGCCACAGCCTGGACAGAATTACCTGTTGCTGCAGAGACAGAACAAGGTAACAAGCACATATCGCAGACACCATATTTACCTTATCCTTCTTTTCGTATTTGTCGAACGCCAGCTTATCCTCGAGATTCTGCTTCTCATCGTACTTCTTCTTGTCCTTCAAGTCCTTCTTAGCATATAGGCTTTCGAAATTGTAGGAATCCATGGTGGGCAGAGGTGACGGGTGACGACACAAAATAATCACGAAAAAAGGCCCTGACTTTCCGATCTACACCGCTACGATTGGTATACATGATTGACAAGCGATCAAATTCGTCACAAGTTGCAAGTCACCTTCTTTGCCATCTATCATCGCCCTTGCCTGGCATCTCAACAGAAGCACTTTCATCCCTCATCCCTCGACCTCTTCTGCAGTTGCACCCTGCTGTTGAACACATAATGTCTCAGTACGAATCACAGTCACATTGCTGCATCCACGGATTATTGATTGTTTCACAAAATGTTTTCACATGTGGCGAAAAAGAGAAAAATTAGGACATTCACGGACTTTTTCCGTTCCACGACAATCAAATAATATCACAAAAATCCATCAGCCCTCGCTGAAAGGGAGCCCCGCGCCAAAATGATACCTTTCTTGCCTCCTTCGATGAAAGTACTAACTTGTGGACACACTCAAACTAGGACTCCGGCGCACATCAGTGCAAATTCGAAGCTTCGTTCTCAGTAGTCCCAGGTCGGTAGTGCCACCCGACATGCCACAATAGAGGGTGTGCTAGCTGCAATTTCAAAATCGAACGTCTAAACATTAGCTCCGAATCTGGACGGTCCTGCAATATGGAGGACAACAAGAGCTACACCTACGTCATCTCGACGTAGCAGAATGCGATTCCGGACACCAAAATATAGAAGACTCGCAGAATATTACTCGTGTTGATGAGCATACCGAAAGCTTTATATTCGATTGGATTTTTGTGCATGACTTCTTGAAACCGTTCCAGCAACAGTATGATCACTTCTTCGTGGTCCACCTCCTGGCTGTCCGGATCTACGAAAGAGTCCGCATGATCGTACAATGTTTGCGCACCGACAGCATACTGCGAAGTGGCAGTGTTCTCGCCGGTGGTCAAGATTTTGTGAAAAGCCGATCTGTCCAGGTGGTTCGCTTTCGTCGTACTGGCAGCGCTCCCCCATGCGGAATCAGCGACACCCATCATGAAGGGGGTCGGCACAGCGCCGCCACGGCTCGTTGGACGCGACTTGTGAAAGTTTTTGCGCGGCTCGATCTCGAGATACTGAAACGGGAGGCTGCGCTCTCTCACGCGGCTACCTTCATCCGATATCTGGCTGGCCATCAACAATATGCCGACCAACACATTTACAATCATCGTCACCCACAGAATGAGCCAAAATCTGTAAAACGAGAAATATCCATCCCCATAAACTTCGGGGTACAGCGCCAGCTTTTCTTGAAACAGGCGCTCCTCCTGACCGTGCGGGTGCTTGAAAAGATCGAATATCGCACCAAATACACACATCACGATGAGAAACTCCGCCACGAAATAGTAGTATTGAGTGCCATCACTAAAGTTCTGGACCATTGCGCGGTGACGCTGGTACTCCAGGATCCACTTGCAGATCGTCTCGCGCACATGCGCGCGCTTGTCCTCCTGCTTTCGACCGGCTCCGGACGCCGGCCTCCCTGCTGAGTCGTCGGCCGGCCGCGGTTCTTCCACGTCCAGAATTGCGTCGTGGACCTCTCGGGAAATATCGCGCCGCAGTTTCTTGAGGCGGATGATAATTGCGACGCAGGTGCAGTAAAAGACGCCCATGGTGGCAACCACCTGCAGGAGCGCGCTGGTCGCCATCAGCGCCCCACAAGCAAACGGAATCGAGTACGACGACGCGAACATGCCGGTACCCATGAACCCGGATCCCAGGTTCCAATCCGTTGGGTACAGCTCATACCATGCCACAAAAACGACGGCCCAACTCAGTATTACTGGAAACATGCCCAGGAAGTTCCAGTTGGCCAGACGCAGTGCAAGTGGCGGCGAGGCATGCGATGAAGCATCAAAAGCGGGTAGCGGCGGTGCAGAGACGCGTCTCGGCGCGCCCCCCGGCGAAAACGCAGAGACGAAAGCCTTTGCGTCTTCTGCGTCCTGACTACGCGTGTGCGTCTGGAAACCGCTAAATACCGAGCATATGCTCTGCCGAAAATCACAGCCGTACCGCCAGGTAACAAACTTCGCGAGCCCATTACCGGCGCACGCAAAGAAGGAGACAATCAGTCCCGGCGACGGGCGCGTTGCGGCGACCATTGCCAAGACGGTGGCAAAATTGAGCAGAAACACCAGAGTCCAAAACGCGGGCACAGCGGCGTCCACGCAGCGCCACCGAAACGTGTCACTGTCGAAGTACTCAACACAGTCTGCGCGAGAGAGAGGCGGGCTTCCACTGGTACTAGTTCCACTGCCACCGCGTTCATGCGGGTCGGCCAGCGCCGCCCCCACGATCGTACTACTGACAGGTGATCTTCGTCCGCTGCTGCACGACGTGTTACACACCGTGGCGTACTTCTGTTCCTTGCTGCGCAGGTCCACAACACAGTCCGCAGTGCTGCTATCGCCGGCTTCGTCCAGGTCCGTATCGAACTCCTCCAGAGGAGAGGTGCGAGCGGCACACTCGAGCGTCGTTGTGCCGCCTACTAACGCACGAACGGAGCCGCGTCGAAAGAGGCGGTCTTGCGCGCCTGCACTACTTCCCTGCGAGGGTCCCCTGTCGGAAGGCATGTACACCGGCTTGCGCAGGCCAGTCAGACGCGATAGGTGCAGGAGCAACGGAAAGTTGTCTTTCATGTAGCGGAATCCAGCGAACTCCTCACTGCGGAGTTCCACGTTCGCGCCATCATCGAAGATATATGCCGTCTCGAAACGGAGATGGCGAGACATATTCGCCCAACGATATCTGGCCAATGATACCTGGCAAACGTTCTGAACGTTAAGCAGAAACTTGAAACTTAAATTTGTCTCTAGCAGATCTAACAGAGGCTCACCACTTTTTCATCCCAACATGCAAAGACGATGCATTTCCCTGACCATGATTGCCAGGTAGGTTTGAACTACGAGAGAAGTTAGTACACTCATTTCCTCACGACTTCAACACATCACTCCACATGCCCCACAACTCCCTCCACATCGATCGGTTCCAACGGATATATTGGGAACACCTCGAAGAAACAAATTGAAATTCGTATTTCACTCACTTTCGAAAGCTTTGAAGAGAACACGAACGATTCATCTGTTTTCTTCTTTTGTTTCGGCTATGAGCAGGGT
>JACKZZ010017859.1_pt1 | contig 18243 bp, 11 predicted proteins | sample 8027871 | NCBI WGS metagenome assembly JACKZZ01 (sample SAMN15724774, study PRJNA655200) | protist metagenome | isolation source: fluorescence activated cell sorting (FACS) single amplified genomes of... | place: USA: West Boothbay Harbor, Gulf of Maine | collected 2000-07-19
AATTGCTTATGTGACTAGATTACAAATTAAAAAAAAATTAACGTAAACTAGGTGAAGCCACACAAGGGAAAACAGGCAAGCTGGTACTACTACTTCCAACCCCGCAAGAGGGAATAAAAAATCTCTCTCCCTCTTGCGCAAGTTGCGCGCCCCGTTCTTTGATGATTACAAGAAAGAAACAAGAGCCAATAGAACGGACGATACTTTGTTTTCAATAACACACCTAGTTTCAAGCTGTTGAGAAAAAATATTTGCAAAAGAATATTTTAGAGGTTCCATTTATTGCAAGATTCAGTTGTAGCCAAATCTTAATTAGTATAGATATGTCTCGTAAGTTAACTAAGAAATCTATATTCGATGTGGAAGCAGTAGCAGAGCATATGAAGCCTGTGCATCGCTACAAAATGTGGAAGCATCTAATTAGTAGAACAACTGCACAACATGAGGCGGATGAAGGCAAATCTCTTAATGAAATCGTACCATTCAAGTCAATAAGTGCCCCTGTTATGGATGTGGAAGCAATTACAGAAAATTTTCACAACTTTACAACCAAAGTTATTCAACGCCAGGATAGTGCAAAGGGTGATACGACAAAACTTTTGATACAATTACAAGACGGACATCTAATCGAGACGGTCATTATGCAACACCACAAATACCGTACTGTATGTTTGTCTTCACAAATTGGATGCAAAATGGGCTGTAAGTTTTGTGCAACAGGAACTATGGGTATTATTGGTAACCTTACAAGTGGTGAAATTATTGAACAAGTTGTACATGCTAACGCTATTTCAAAAATTCGTAATATAGTATTTATGGGAATGGGAGAACCTCTAAATAATATGACTGCATTATGTACTGCATTAGACTTTTTAATTGATACGCGTCTTTTCAGTTTATCACCACGTCATGTTACTGTATCTACTGTTGGTGTTGTTAAGAATATGAGAAAACTCACTGATAATTACCCAACGGTGAATCTTGCTTTGTCATTACACGCACCAAATCAAGAAGTGCGACTAAAGATTGTTCCATCAGCATCAGCTCATAAATATGAAACACTTATAGCAGAACTGTATCATAGAATTAATAGGTGGAATAAAGATGAAGACCCACAACAGGTCAAAGGCATTCCAGCAAGTTTTGGTGATGGAAATGATGACGATGCTGCCGATGCAGATGCAGATGCAGATGATAAATCGCATACATCAAATGTATCTATGGGGTCTAAGTCATTAAAAGCTAATTTTAAGAAACATGTGAATGGTGCAGGTATCATGATCGAATATATCATGATCAAGAATATCAATGTATTACCAGAACATGCTGAAGAACTCGGTGCAGTTTTGAGTGGCATGCGTGAGGAAATATTGCTCAATTTGATTCCTTATAATCCAACAGATATTGCTGAAGATTTTGAACCTCCAACTATGTCAGAGATTGATGAGTTTGTAAGCATTCTTACTAGTGAGAAATATCGTATCCATACTCGTGTACGCCATGAGAAAGGTCAAGATATCGACGGAGCATGTGGGCAACTCGTAGTACAGACCATAAACAAGAAAAAAACAAAAAATGTGGATATTGAGGATATGGCAACTGGAGGAAGAAAAAAAACAAATAGAAAAACAGAGATATCTAAAATTATTGGTACAAAAGAAAAGAAAAGAAACGAAAACAAGTTTGGTTTCGACAATAATTTGCTGAACATTGCTGCTGCTGCAAGTATCGGCTTGATTGTGTTTTCAGCTTATAGGGCAAGAAGATAAAATAATTTGAAGCAATTTATTTCTTTAGTTAATGTACATATGTAAACAGAGTGAACCTTGTGTGTTATTTACAACTATATATCATATCCTATTATCAACCCCGTTTGATTTATTTATTTTTACTTTGTCATCGTATCTTTATCTTCTGGTAGCAAATGCACTGAGCGGTCTTTGTGGACCAGAACTCGATTGTCGACCTGAAGAAGCACTTTTTGGTCGTAATAGGGTACCTCCACTACTACCTTGTGTTTGCTGTAAAAGGTAGGTTTCACCTTTGCTACTGGAAGTATAGTTGTCATAATTATTTGAGGAAGAGGAAGCACGTGTTTTACTAGAACTCGAGCTAGATCTTTTCGACTGTATCAACCGTCGTTTCTGTAGATTAATATCTAGAAGGAGATAATAAAATGTTGCGATTGATGAGTGTGTTTTAGTCAACACAAGACGAATGACTTCATCTTTACCAAGCCCAAATTTATCAAGCTCATCAAGAGTCTGCTCATCAACATCATCAGAAGGCTTATCAGAAATAAGAATAGGTGTTTCTAAACGTAACTTGTTGATATCTGGTGCAGTAGCAAGTTGCACTTGCAACCAAGAATGTCTCATGGCAGCAGATGCATTGATTCTTTGTGAAACATCAACTGTAAGAAGCTGTCGTAAAAGATCTTTGACGGATGCACTGAGCTCCTCCGGTATGGCAAATGTACCGCGTGCAATACGTCTATACAAATCTGGATATGATTTTGCTCTGAATGGAAAACAACCACATAATAAAGCATAAAGTAAAATACCTAAACTCCACATATCTACTGGTTTACCTTCATATTCAGTACGACGAACAATTTCAGGAGCCATATAGGAAGGTGTACCACAGAAAACCTTCAAACGTTTGCCAGGTTGACAAACAGTTGAGAAACCAAAATCAATAAGTTTAATATCCTTCTTGTCATCGAAAAGGATATTTTCCAACTTGATATCTCTATGTGTTACACCAAGCATATGTAAGTGTTCGATAGATTGTAAAATTTGGAAAAAAATCTTGCGACTTTCTTCCTCAGAAAGACGTCTTTTGGCTTTCACATACGAACATAGATTTCCACCATCTAGGCATTCCATAATAAGATGCATTCTTTTTGGTGTTTCTACAGCCTCATACATACGCGCAATTCTAGGATGTGATACTTGTTCCATAATTTTAATTTCACTATGTACACGCTTCCAATGAGCGGGATCTTTCAACTTGGATTTGTCGTAAGTCTTGATGGCAACCTTGGAACCAGTGAGACGATGCCATGCTGCACGAACTTTACCATAGCTACCAACTCCAACAACTTTACCTACCATATACATATCCATAACAGCAGTACTTGATGGTACCACACCTCCACGACTTCCTTTACTTAAAAGAAGCAATTTGCGTAAATCCAAAGCATCTCGACAAGAGCAGAATTGATTGGGTAACGTCGATATACCTACATCAACCAAATCCTCTCCCATAGAATCCATACTTGTACTTCGTATGTCTACACCAACACTAGAATTGTGTAATTCAACGGATTGTGAAGGGGTGGTTGTAGAGACCTCTGGATGCGACCGACTATCATTAACGGGTTTTCCGTCCATTTCATCGTCATCATCTTCTCTGTTGAGGATTTGGCGTCCATCAGCTTCTTGTCCATCTCCATCAATACCATCTTGTATTCCTTCTGGCTTAGTAGTATTTTGAGCCATTGTATAGTTTTTGCTTGTATCGATGGCAGTTCTGATCCTAGCTGTTGCTGATGATGGACGTTGACTGGATGGTGGAACCTTGGCTTGTGCATCTGTTACACCAACTGCATTGTTAGTACCATTTTTAGCAGCCGTTTGTAATGCAGACCCACCGTTAGAATCATAACCATAATGTAATTTATAAGATGTACTCCAATGATCACCAAGGGGTTGTTGTTGCTGCTGCTGTTGTTGGTTGTTGGTGGGAGGTCTTACTCCACTTGAACTACCACTGCGTTGCTGCTGCTGCTGCTGTTGTTGTTGTTGTCTCATTTGTTGTTGTTGTGCTAAATGCTGCTGATAATACATTTGTTGTTGCTGCATAGCACTATTATTGGAATTATGACCTTCAACATTAATGCCATTGCCAGACTGACGCACAACTCCAGCAGATTTTGGACGTGAACTACGACCAGAACTAGAACCATTAAGGGCTGGCATTTCTGTATTATTTTGATGATGTTGTCCAGAACTACCACCACTAGCATCATTGCGATGATGATGATGACCCCCACTTGAACCTCTAGAGTGTCCAGCACTTGATGGACGACTTCCACGTTGCTGCTGTTGACCTTGAATACCATAACCAGAACCAAGTAAAGCAGCACTAATAACGGGTGCTTGTAAATACATCCCTTGTTGCTGTGTTTGTCCTTGTGTGGCACGAGCATAATTCATAGCATTACCACTTGACCCACCACTTCCACTACTGGTCCTTCTTCTTGTTGCACCTGCTGAACTAGGACGTGAAGATTGATGCTGTTGATAAGGAGAAAACTCCCTATTGCTTGTAGTCCGTTGTCCTGACCCACTCCGTTGTCCATAACTCCCAAAGTCTTTCGACATAATGGTCTGATTTATCGGGACTTAAAATAAAAATTATTTTGTCGTAGTTTTACACTAGACAGTTTACCTTAAATGCAATATGGTATAGTGAAACAATATCAATAACTACTTAAATCTTACTTTATAACAAATTTAATGCAAAAAGTTGTTCAATGAGTGAAAACTGAGTTTTTTTTGTCAATGAAATTTTCAACAGAAAACAAAATCGTCAAATTTTGGTTTTTGGTTAGGAAAATTTCCCGACAGGAAGCATCCTTTTTGAAAAAAAAATATATATATATATAATATCTTGGTAAGGACAAATAAAATAACACCTAGCAAAAGCAAAAGTCCTAATGTAAATAAAAGAAATGGTCAATTAAATGTAAATATTAGAAGAAGTCCCGATGTAGCAATGTAGATAGTAGATAGAAGTATAGAAGTGGAAGAGTGGAAGTAGTAGTAGCGTAGTTGGAAGTAGTAGTAGCGGGGTGGGATGTAGTAGTAGCGGGGTTGGAAGTAGTAGTAACAGCTTGCATGCTGTCCCTTGTCTGGCTTCACCTAGTTTACAGTTAAATTTTTCTAATTTGTAATCAGTCACTTAAGCAATTATTATATTTGAGGGGAAGAGAGGTGAGGGGTGATTCAAAAGCCATTTACTTTTGACTCATTGTTCACTATTTACATACAAATATTTTTTAGTGTTGTATTAATTCGGTAAGATAACTTAAAATCATAGGTAGTTACACATCAGGAGCAGGGACAGGTGGTGGTGTAAGTGGTACATCACTGCTGCTACTGCTATTGCTAATACTAATACTATCTGCGGAAACACCAATTGGAGATGAAGATCTGGGTGAAGTTCCATTTGAATTATTATCTTTTAAGCTCAGTTCTCTTGAAGATAAATTTTTCGACAATGTACCAGAACGATCTTGACCAATATTATTATTCAAGAATTCGGGTATAACAGGTTCAGCCTCTGCTTGACATAATAATGTCCAAATTCCTGCAACTGGTTCTACATATTCATAAATATGAAAAGATTGTCTTTCCCATTGGAAACAATATCTTTTTTGTTTGACAACACTTCTCAAAGGATCTGCATTACTACTTAAGATGTTATACATTCTTTTAGATATTACTTGTTTCAATTCTACTTTTTCTCCTGATGGTAATTGTTTCACAGTTGTTAAACCATAAGCATGAAAGTCACCTTGTGATCTTTTACGAATAAAAGAATACAACACTTGAAATTCTTCTGTATCACTACCATTACTATCCATTGATTTATTGCCATCATAATCAACAACATTACTATTACTTGCACCGTCACCACTTCTTGTTGGAGAAGATCCCAATGATTCACTACGAGAACGTGAACGTAAACGATTACGTTGACTTTGACCCTCAGCTCCAACACCTTCTTCCAACATAATCTTTTCAACATCAAACATTTGTAATCCGGGAACTTTTGATAAATCTGGTGCAGTGTTGAGATTATATTTGTAACTTCTACGTGTTGTTGATGGTAATCCAACATAACCTGAAAGCATAGATACTAATAATTCCATTTTTCTTTCAAATGCTCTTTGTTTTCTATTATCAATAATAATATGATGAGGATGACCATTCCAAGCTTGTTGTGTTTTTCTATCTTGAGCAATTGCTTCTTCTGCACTTTCATGTCGTGCTTCATTATTAGATAAACTATAAAATGCACTAGCACCATCTGCAGCAGTTACTAAATGAAATATAGCATCATACCGAGTATCTCTTGCTGCAATTTTATCTAATCCAACACTATTCAACACACCATCCCAAATTTCTTCTGTCACATATGCTGATCCATCCATGAGACCGCGATCACAAAGTAAAACACTTTTTTGTCCACATGCACGAGCATAATTCTGAAACCTATCTTCTAATGTAATTTGTGTATTAATAACAAAACTTTGAAATGCTCTTTCACATTCAACTTTTGCTAAATCTTGTGGATATGCACCATTCAAAAAAAGCATAGTCGCTGCCTCTGGTACCACAAATACACGAAATCCACGTTCTCGTAAATAAGTTTGCATACGTTCCATTGCAGTAGTCTTACCTGCACATGGACCTCCAGTTATTACAAATTTATAAATTCGCTTTTCAGAACTAACAAGTTCATCTGATTGATCCATACTAAATTTATTACACTTATTGCAATATTTTATACTCAAAATTGGAAATTCCACAAAAAATTATGAAAATTGCAAAATTAAACAAGTTTTTAAAGGTTTACAATATAGCTATTCAGAGTAGGCTGTGCAAAGTATGGATTCTTTTGTATCTTTTTCTTCGGTGGACTTTTTTCGACGGAAAAAAACCCTTCCGGGACGGAAGATAGAAAGTCCTTTATACGTGTTGGAAAGTATTTTTTTGTTAAATACAATCATCTCATTGGTTAATTGATACTTGACGCGTGTATTTGGAATCCAAAAAGAACTCGAAATTAAAAATATCAAGCACTTTTTAGATAATTCCGTAAGTAGATTTCCAGCAATAGGATTTGCAAAAATCTTTATCAAAAGTTGCTCTTTCATTATATACTAACTTTACATTTCTTTCTACGCTAATATTTAATAGTTTGAAGTTATATTTGATTCACAAATATGGTTACATTTAATTCAAATTTCTATGAATTGGTAGATGATAATCTTTTACATAAAAAAAAGCCATTTGGTTCTGCTGCAGATGAAAATAGTGTAATGGTTGAATTAGCAAGATATGTAGAAGCATCAATTATTGAGAAATACAACTTTTCGGAATTTATTATTCCAGATAGTAATGAACTTAATGATATTCCAACAAGTAGTGTTCTTGTATCAAATAAATTTGATGAAAAAGATGAATTACTTATTATATGTATTAATCAATCTGGTTCACAAATGGGAATTTTTAGTAGAACAATGTGTTTTGATGAAGGTTTAAATAAAGGTACCATGATTCCTTATGTAAAACGTGCAATTGATAATAATTATGGTGTAATTATCTTACGTCCTAATACAAATACTGTAGGTTTACCTGGTAAAAAAGTACCTATACCTGGTTCGGAATCTCCTGAAATTCATGCTTTATGTGCATGGGAAAATGTTGTTACTCAATGTTCAGCAAAACGTATTATGCTCTTTGGTTACGGAAATGGTGCCCATCTCTGTCATGAACTTTTCTTGAAATCAACATTATCTGGCGACTTTAACATTGTAGATTCAATTGTTACCGTTGAAGCTAGTCAATTGGCTGAAAAGGATGATCCAGATGATATCAAACAAGCATTAACTCAAATTGCAGTAAATTTTGAATCATGTGCAACTTCCCCACGAGGATATGATTTGAGATACAGAAGAAATCGTCTTGGATGTGTTTCTCTATCTCTTGGTTTACCTAAAGGAGTACAAGAGGTTACTAATGTTGCCATTAGTGCATCAGCAGCTGTAGAAGATACATTTAGATTCTTCACGCTTGCTGCAGACTTGAAGACAGGTATGATAACACATTTCCATAAAATAAATGCTCAACTATGCGGTATAGAAGATGTTAACAACGCTGTCACTACTACTGCACCAACAACAGATTTTGTTGAACCTGTTCAACAAAAAAAAAAAGCTGCAGTAGAACCACCAAAACCTAAAGGAATATTTGGTTGGATGTTTGGTGGTGGTGGAGAGACAGCTCAATCTAATGATGATCCTAATAATTTGGCTGTATCAGATTTTGATTTGTTGAAGATTGTTGGTAAAGGTGCTTTTGGTAAAGTTATGTTGGTGAGAAAGAAAGCTGGATTTAATGCTGGCAAAGTTTATGCGATGAAAGTGCTAAAAAAAGCTGATGTCATTGATAAAGGTCAAATTGAACACACAAAGGATGAGCAAGCAATTTTATGCAAAATCAGACATCCATACATAGTGTGCTTGCGCTTTTCTTTCCAAAATGAAGATAAATTATATCTTGTTACAGACTATTACTCTGGCGGCAATTTATTTGCTCATTTACGTCAAGCAAAATATTTTGATGAAAATAGAGCTAAATTTTACGCTTCTGAACTTTTACTAGCACTTGATCACTTGCATCAGAATGAGATTATTTACCGTGACTTGAAACTTGAAAATATTTTGATGGATTACGAAGGTCATATTTGCCTTACTGATTTCGGTCTTTCTAAACAAGATATTCTCAAATCTGGTGGTGCTTCTACTTTCTGTGGAACTGCAGAGTATTTAGCTCCTGAACTTCTTCAAACTAAATCTCCTTATGGTGTCGCGGTTGATTGGTGGTCATTCGGTATCTTACTGTACGAGATGATGAACGGACGCACACCATTTTATGATAAAAACAAAAGACATATGTATGCACGTATTGTTAACAGTCGCCCCAGTTTCCCACCAGCTATCTTTAAAAATCCTGATGCAATAAGATGTATTAATGGTCTTCTAGTTGTTGAACCCAAAGAACGTCTCAGTGGTTTCCAAGAAATTAGGAAGGAACCTTTCTTTAGCGACATTGATTTCGACAAACTTTATAACCGAGAGCTTAAACCACCATTTACACCGACGGGAGATGGTGTTACAGGAATAGATTACGTACCTAAAGCATACAAAAATGCTGATATGCAACGTGAATCGAGTGCACGTGCTATGCCTGTAAAAGATCCCAAATTAGCTTTAAAAATGCAAACAGCTTTCGATGGCTTTTCATTTAGTGAGCAAAGTATAGTTGAAAATGGAGGTAAAAGATAAGATGTACATAGAAGAGAAAAGAACTGTTATTTATAAAGTTAATAATTACGTCAGTCACAAATAAACTATTTTCTCTCATTATTGCTATTATTTACTTAACAATATGTGAAAGCATCAACAAATCTGTCATAGCTGCCTTGTTCTCAGCCTTATCTGAACCACCCGACTCTTGAATACGCGTTTGTGTTGCAGCTATACATCCTTTGACTGAATTCATCACTATAGCAACATATTCATCAGACCTTGCAATTGTGGCAGCATCAGCGTCAGCATCAGGCTTGGCATTAAATAGAATATGTACTACAAGGTTTTTAATCCAATCTAAGCGAGCAGACAAACCATCAGAAGGATCATCAACAGATAAATCTTCCGCAAGTTGTTGGGTGAGACACAATAAAAGAATCTTATTACAATTATCAGTCAACATTGCCGGGGTTACTTCACTGAGTACTTCAAGAACTATTGTCATATCCTTCAATTCCAATGCCGCTTCAACTGCTTCGGAAACATGTCCTTGTTCTAAAAGTTCCAATGGACGAGGACCAGAGACACTTCCACTAGAGGCTTGAATGTTTCTTAATAATCCGTTATTTTCAGTTTGAACTTGTACAAGAGATTCAATATGTGAAGCGAGTAAATCAACCTTTTGTGTGAGGGCACTCATGTCGTTACGAATTTCTTCAATAGAGTTGTCAGTACCTTCCACTGTCTGAATGGCACTAGCGAGTTTATCCATACCCTTTGTAAATGAAACTTGCATCTGTTTGAATAGTTCAGTAGTTCCATTTTCAAAAGAAGGGACAATGCTCTTCTCAAATGTGCTCGCAAATTGAGCTTGACAACTTCTCTGAACACTCTTCTCCAACTCTCCTTGCAACGGGGGCATCATTTCCTTCATTTCTTTCTTAAAAATTGCAGACAAACTTTCATGTACCTCCTTTTTGACAATATCACTAATCTGTACTTTTAAACTAGACATCTCCAGAGGAGCGGAAGGAAGGACAGGAGCAGTGGTGTTATCTTTCTTTGTTTTCTTGCTAGTACTGGTAGTAGTGGCAGCTGGTGCTGGTGCTGGAGCTGGTGCTGGGGCTGGAGCTGGAGTTTTGCTAATTGCACTAAGGATCGACTGGGTTTTTACGCTGTTGGTCATTGGAGTTGCACCGATAACTTGATCAAGCGTAAACTCATCTGCGACAGTGGGTTCAGCAGCAGCCGCTACAACAGGTTTCTTTAGGAACCCCAATAGAGTTGATCCAAGATTCTCGACCCTTTTCGCTGGTTCTTCAAAAACAGGTGCTGGTGCAGCAGATTGTGGTCGTGGGAGCACTTTGGAGGCATCGAAAATACTGGATGGGCTTAACTGAGCGGCAAGTATATGATGCTGCTGCATAATAGATTGCTGAGATGGGCCAGCTTCTTGATAGCAACTAATCTCTAAATGAGATTGTGCATCAACACTGTGATGTTCACTCGCAGAAATAAGAGAACAACCTATGGAAAGTAATGGCATCTTGAGATCGATGTGCGCGACATGTCCTAAGAATGACTCATCTCCTGCACCACCGACTGCAAAACATAAAACTGATTTGCTCATTCTACTTGACAATAAAATGTACTTCTCTTCAGTGCTACCAGCCATAATAAGAGAATATTTCAATGATGGTTCATACTCTTTGGAAACAATCATACCGCTGTCACGACAATTCTCCATCATTTCTTTTGGTACAGAAACAGTTTGACGTTTACAAGGTTCCGATGCATTAACAGATGAATCAATAGACCAAACACATAGTTCAGTATTTGAACTCACTTTATTCTCATGAGCACCTACCAATATAGTTTCAGAAATATATTGAAGGGAAAAATAAATGTCATCCTTAAAACATTTGATAATTTGATCACCAGAACTGTTGCAATTCTTATTTAAATCATCAATTCCTGACCATATCATAATTTTGGATAAACCATTAGATCCAGTAATTTCAGCTGCAATTTGTGAACCATCTGTGGAGATACAAATTGCACCAATTTTTCCATGTTCTTTAACATTTGCATTTTTGCCTAATTGTGAATAAATAAAAACGTTATTGGCATCATCCACATCACCATCTATAATTCCCCATTCATATGTATTTGCTATTATAAAACTATGCTCCTTTACTGAATGTGCTTGAACTACTTTTGCAGGAATACCATAAGATGCTTTCAGTGTATGTGAAAGATCATCTGGACCATTCATTAAATTCCATATCATCACCTTAGATGAGCCTCCATCTATTTGTGGCGATGTTCCATCATCAACAGTACATAAACATGAACGATCAAGTTTCGAAAAACAAATATCAAGAATTAATGATTCATGACCTCTCAACAAATCTTTCGCTGTTGTCTCAGTTTGGATAATACGTAATAAGTTCTTACGAACAGAATAACATATAAACTTATCACTTGCAGCAACAACATTTCTACACGAATAATATAAGGGTTCAGACTTCATGTAACTAACTGTATTGCATTTAGAATAAGGAGAATCTTGGAATTGATCTATTGTTAACGTTGCATTAGATGCTGTGGAAATGTCTTGACCGCAAACCACCACATCTTGATGATCATCTGCAAATGCATCGCCTACTAACATATGTAAATTGTCCGACATTCTTCTTCAAGCGAATCGAACAACCATCTCTAAAATTTTTCCAGCCCTGAGGCGTAATTCAATTCTTATGTTCAAGAGCTTCCAACAATCTAACTATAGGTTAACAGAATAGATACGTGTATTTTTTAATAGGAGAAGAAAAAAATCCTTGCAAAAATTAACGTAATTTGTGACATAAACGATAGATAAAATAATTTTTCAAATCAAACTCAAGTTATAGTTTTGGTTATCAATTCAATATATATCGTGTAAATAATGATTCGAAGGGTTGGATTACAAGAAAACAGCCGTGTGAATAGGTTAGATTCAGTATTAGAGAAAGCATTAGACGTATCAGGATCTGTATTTGATGATACAGTATTAAGTGAATGCTTTGGTAGTATTAAAACCCAATTTGGAACAAGCATGTCACGTTTGTTTCAAAATATGTTAGTAAAATTAAAGAGTAATATGAAATCATCTTATCAAGATATATGTATTCGAAGAGATCTTGATGATCGTTTATTAGCTTTAGAAAATGTAAAATATGCTGATACAGGAAATGCATCAACAACAACAACAATTAATAGTTCACAAGAACAATTAAAGCTTATGGAAATAGAGCATTTGAAAGCTGCTATTAAAGAAATTGAAGTTGAAATAGCAAATCTAAAAAATCATGCTGGTAAGGTAAAAACATCTATCATGGAAGAAATTGTAACTATAAACGATAGCCAGTTAACCAGGTTAAGATGAGAGATATTTCAACAATACAACATTATTATATTACCTTTGTATGTACAAATAAGCTAATTATTATAGCTATATATTCAATCTATTCAATAAACCATCTATGCGATGATGAACATCAGTCACATTACGTGCTAAACTAAATGTGTCATCAATTTCTCTCTCTTCATGAATGCGTGTTGCATTGTTTTTTAACATAAGATAAGCAGCTTCTTCTTCTTCTAAAATACGCTGTAGTTCAGCATTTCTTGCCTCAATCATATTAGCATTATTACTAGTCACACGTGCCTGACTTTGTCGATTACGTAACTGACTTTCAGCTTCTTGAATATCTGCAAAACCATCCTTCAAAACTCCATTGAGACGCTTCTGCATTTTTTCTAATTCTTGTTGCATTACAACGTGCTCCTCACCCATAGCTTGTACTTCATCCTCTTTGCTTTTAACTAGGTTTTCCATTGTTTCCGTTGTTTCCTCACTTTCTTGTAACATTATTTGTTCTGAAGATAACATCTCTACAGCAGTAGATTCAGCAGCAATGACTTCATCTTTCACATTTTTTACTTCAAGTTGCAAAACACTAGTTTCTTTTTGTAGCATATCAACAAGAGCTTCTGCTTCTTCCATTCGTTCTTTCAAAAGTAAATTTTCCCGTTCCCTTTCTTCGATTAGCATCTGTTCAACATCCTGAAGTTGTTGCCTTTCTTCACTTACTAGAGCAAGTTGACTTCGCAGCTCAGCAAGGTCAGTCTCAGTAACTTTTCTTTCCAATCGACGACTTTCAAGAACTGATGTAGCATCTCGTAATCTTTCTTCTTTATCATCAAGATCTGTTTGTAGTCTGTTCAACTTTGAATCTTGTTCATCTACAGCAATTTGTAATTGAGTACGATTTCTTTCAAGTGATTCAATTTCTTCACTTTTAAGTTGTACAAGTTTCTTTATACGTCCTGCTTCAATACTTGTCTCTTTCATTCTCCAATATAAAATCGATGTCCATTTACAACGCCAAACACGAAAGAATGAATTCATAAGTTTATTAGAATTCTTTGATTGTAACATCTTAGCATTCCTGATTGCACGTGATCGATGCACTGTTAATCGATGCAATTTATTAAAGATTTCTCTATGAAATTCTTTCTGTTTACGTAAGACCAAACTATAAACCATATGTGAAACTTTTTTTGCATTGCGACGCTTATAAACAAAATAATACCATGCTTGCATTGCTTGATTATACATTTTATGTCTATACTTATTCCTATATTTAACATCGTCACTCGCATGTTTGTACCAAGTTTTCAAACCTACAAGTAACATGTGACGTTTATCAAATACAGCAGCAGCTTCAAAACAATATTGACGACGACTTATTGTTGCGGCAGCTACTTGAAGATTACTTAAGAAAACTTTCAATAGTTTTCTATGAATAAACAAGTTTTGTGAAGAGAGTTGAATTGCCTTACGCTTAATACGCAATTTATGAGAAGAAAATTTACTCCATTTAAGCAATGCTGATGAGAATTTCATGATTTTTCTAGCAATATCAACTCTTTTTACACTCTTTACTATAATAGCTCTTTTTACAACCATATCCTGACTGTTTCGTATGAAACGAAGCAAAAGCATTCCTCGTCGCTGCCAGAGTGCCTTACATGAAAGTCTCCATGTCTCGAAGAGTCTTTGAACAGATAAATTATGAACTCGTCGACTCTTGTTCAGTTCCCTAAGTTTTTCCTTTTGTGCTTCATGTAACCAACACCTCATAATTTTCATTTTAAGATATTGAATAGCTGTGATTTCTAATGATTTAATCCTTGGACTGTGCCATTGCAAAACAAGACTTTCCTGTTTCCATGCACGAAAGACACTTAGTATAGTTTGCTTAGTACGGAAACTTTCTGTAACATCTAAAGTCCACATTTTACGCTTATAAGCTCGTGTATCATTAACCCATCTATCAAAATTATTTTTCAATAATTTTCGTCTATTTGAACGTTTACAAAATTTCTCCATTGCAGTGAAAAGTTTCCATTTCATTAAACAGTCAATAGCTGTTTTAAAGGTACAACGTCGTCGACATCCATGCATAAATTTACGTTTCTTTACAAAGAATTTGAATAATTGAAAATGTTGAAGCTTCAATTGTCTATCATATACACGTCTCAATACAGTAAATAAATGTGTACATCTTATCCTTTTACCAACACCTTGTTTAAAACGACTGTAAGCTGAACGAAGAACAGCTAAACTATTCAACCAAAAATCTTCAGCAATACTTATTAATGCATCATTCTTTTCTTTATTTCTATTTTCATCTATTTGCCAATGTATAAGCTGTAAACGTTCCATTTTTGAACATAATGAGTTTTCTAATATCTCATTTTCAGCACGTGCACCATTGAGATTTTGTTCTGCATCATTACATAAATATTCTACTTGATCTATATCCAATTTTACATTATGTATATTCTTAAATATTTTCTTTAATAATGATTTAGAATCTCTCGCTGTAATAAGTTTATTTGCAAGATCCTGTCTTATCTCATGTGAATGTTTAAGTTCTTCATGAAGTTTTCCAACATGTGTTTTCATACGATGAGCATTGGAACGTGATGATTCAACTAAATCTTGAGTATAAATCCAAAGTTGACGATTTTGTCGATATAATGTAATATGTTTTTCTTCACGATCATGGAGCTCTGATGTTAAAAAGTCTACTTGCCTACGAAGAGTTTTTACATCATAACCACTGCTTGGAATCTTACGAGGAGGTAAAGGTTCTGGAATATTAATAATGTTCGGCATTGCTGGAACATGAAAATCTAGCGTTTCAGATGCCTCCATCTTGCTTTTAGAGTATGGAGAGGTCACTCCTTGGTATGCTTACTTTTATTAAACCAAGTCGTTTATTCTCCCTCTCTGAACACAAATATGCAAAATGCCTTTACCTCAGAAACAAATAACCTTAATTATTTTAAGTTGCATCAGCAATCAAGTGTCAGAGTAAGTATAAACAGAGGATGGAACGATTTCCTAAAGTTGTGGTCTTCAAAAAAAGATGGTCAAAAATTTCAACTTATAAATGCAAATATCTCTTTCAACTATATTAGTTACATTTTTGAATTTAACTCATACACACAAAGTTATAGTATAGAATACAAGTATTATGAATAGAAACGTTGCACCGAAAGGTATCTCACACAGACAGAGCTTAAGTAAGTGTTTGTTGCATTAATTAATTATAATATACATTTTTGTAATTATCTTCTTGTTTTAATATTATTTAACTTGTATTATGCTTTCAAATACATCAGTTTACAATACTAACCTATATAATTTTTATTTTAATCCTTTTTCTAGGCTCATTACCTTTACAAGTAACTTTGCACTTCAATGCACTATTTTCTTTTGTTTTTCTTGTTGTTGTTGGTTCATGTTCACTAGTTAAAGTGTTGTATTATAACAAGAAAGTAAGTGTTTCAACAATGACAGTATGGACTGCATTTGAAGTAGTTCGTTTATATTATGGTATATCAGGAAATATGATGGAAAAGGTACCTGAATTGGCTACATATGTGTTGCTTACAATATTTCCTCAAATGCCTTTTATGATTTATTTTGCATATGTACAACCTGTTTTATTTCCTGTTGATCCAATTTTAGGAAGTTTTATGCTTATATATCTTGTTGTACAAATTTACTTTGGTTTAATTACTATTAGAAATCAAATCAGAAGTCAAACTTCTCAATTCATGCGTTTGTGTGAAGAAGATGATTAAAATTAGAAGAATGAAGTTTCTTTTGTATTATAAAGCACCAACTTATTATCATACCAATGGAGAGATTAATAGAATGATAGAGAGAGTAATCGATTAATATTGTACATTTTGTTAAAAAAACACAGTTATATTCATTATGTTTCGTAATGCACTAGCTAGTTAGGGATTTTAATCTTTACTCTATCATATTCTCCACCCCATTCTCTACCAGTTTGCATTCTATTTGGTATTCCTGTACTTTCATTATTGATAGCACGTCTAGATCTTTCAAATAATCCATCTAAAGTTGCATCAACACCATCAGGAAATGGTGGATCCCAAAGAGTATCATCTGATATATTTTTTAATAAATGTACAGGAGGCGAAGAATATTGCATTCTTGGTGCATATTTAGCAATGGCTTCTTGTTTCATTTTGATAACTTCTGGTGGTATTGCAAGTAAAACTTTCATAATATCAATTTTACCACTTCTAACTTGACCACCAGGTATACCAACAGATATATCTAAAGCAGCTTGTTCACCAATATGCCATGGATATTGATTATAAAGTGTTGCAACTTCAAATATTACTGGAATACATCCTGATAAGATTGCATCTGATACTGCTTTTCTAGCAGGATCATCTCCAGGTGGTAATAAACAAAATACTGCACGTCTATAACTGGTAAGAAAATCAGAGATACTACCATCTTTTGAATTATGGCCTATCTTTAACCAATGACAATCAACATGTTTTTCACATTGTACAGTCATAGCACGTCTTATTTTAGTATGAGAAGGATTTAATGTTTGTGTTGAACCTAAATAAACAGCTGTTAAATTACGTGGTTTAAAAGGATTCCTTTCCCATGGTACATTCTTAATACCATCATACCAATGATATCCTGATGGAAATGGCATTGATACAAATCTATTATTTTCTTTTGTAGGATCCATCCAATAACATGTTATTGTACATTTTTCACAAAAATCTTTCATAAAAATATCACATGCATTATGAGGCCATGGATGATATTGACCTAATGACCAAAGGATAACATGATCTGCACCACCATGTCTTTTAAAATATTTTGATTTTCCTAATTTTTCCATGAGTTTTTGTGGCATACCATTTGTACATCTACGACTATTAGAACATGTATCTGCATTTAAATAACCATCTAAACCTAAATCATATGGAATAATAAATAAACTTGCTTTTTCAGGATCACGCGTACGTCTTTTACTTCTTTTCATTCTATTATATAATGAGCTAAAAAGACTAAAATGCCATGTTAAAAACAATCCATCATCTGGTATTAATAATTCACCCATACCAGAATTTATTGAATGCTCATGTCCAACATAACCATTCTCACTACAATCAGTACCAGGTTTTGGCCATCTCCACCAATATTCTTCTGGTAAATCATAAATATAATATAATGGACCTACATCATCATTACTTATAAATGCATTATCTATTTCAACATTTCCTGAACACAAAGGTATCAAAAAAGTTGCAAGAAATGCAAAAAATGCAAAAAATAGGGTGTAGTTTAAAACCATTTTTTACTGTTTTTGCATGTCAATATCAGATCAATATCCAACTATAGGACAAGACCAAACTCTTCAAAAAATATCTCTTTGGTTGAAACTCCTACTTTAGTCAAAACTAACTGGGGCCTCACCCCGCAACGAGTCGACGAAAAAGAAATCAATCAATATTTAGTCTAAACAAGGTCTAATTGCAATCAATTTTTGAAGTCTTACAAAGACTGCACAGTTTTTTTGCCTTTAATAGTCAAGAATAATGTTTGGCGGTAGAGGAAGAGGAGGACCAGGTGGAAGATCACCTGGCGGTAGAGGTGCACCAGGAGGACGCGGTGGTGGAGGTGGTAGAGGGTATGTGCACTGTTTCTTTTGAATTTATATTCTCTACGATATATATTG